>Ga0308165_1000278_pt1 | contig 114994 bp, 140 predicted proteins | sample PhyWR2_FD_201032 | JGI IMG/M metagenome (GOLD analysis project Ga0308165, IMG submission 201032) | Phyllosphere microbial communities from UC Gill Tract Community Farm, Albany, California, United States - DLSLW.R2 | ecosystem: Host-associated > Plants > Phyllosphere > Unclassified | place... | reverse complement strand
ACGTCAAATGCCTCGACATCCGCGGCGGTCATTTCATCGTAGAGGATAAATACGATGGCAATCAACCCCTTCACGATTGCGGCATCACTATCACCACGCAGCGTCATTCGCCCCTGTGCATCGGTACTCATGACAATCCATACCTGGCTTTGGCAGCCCTGGATACTATTTTTCGCACAGTGTTCTTCCGGGCTTAGCGGTGGGAGGCGCTGGCCAAGCTCAATGATATAGAGATATTTCTCTTCCCAGTTCGCGCAACGGTTAAAGTTACGCAGCAATTTATCTTTATCCGGTAAAGCGGCCATCGTAAGTTCCCTTTTATCCCAATAAACGTTGAATACGCTGGAGACCCGCCACCAGTCGATCCACCTCTTCCACCGTGTTGTACATGGCCAGCGACGCCCGACACATAGCCGGTACCTGGTAGAACTCCATCAGCGGCATTGCACAATGATGCCCGGTACGAACGGCAATCCCGTAATTATCAAGAAAGCTGCCCACATCGTAGGCATGGTGTTTACCCAGATTAAAGGCGATGACGCCTAGACGGTCGGCCGGGCCGTAGAGATGCAGGTCAGGAACATGGGATAACGCATCCAGCGCATATCGCATCAGCGTCTGTTCATATTCAGCGATTTGCACAAGCCCCAGTTCGCTGACGTAATCCAGCGCCGCACCCAAACCGATAATGCCACCGGTATTCGGCGTACCTGCCTCAAACCGCCACGGCGCATTTGCCCAGGTGGTGCCCTGCGTCAGGCTGACGGTCGCAATCATCGAGCCGCCCCCTTCCCACGGCGGCATATCCTTTAGAATATCGGCCTTGACATACAGCGCACCAATTCCGGTTGGCCCATAGAGTTTATGGCCGGAGAAAGCGTAAAAATCACAGTCCAGCGCCTGGACATCTACCGGATGATGCATCACCGCCTGCGCGCCATCCACCAGCGTTTTCGCGCCATGCCGATGCGCCAGGGTAATCAATTCGGCCAACGGGTTTTCAGTGCCCAGTACGTTCGACACCTGTGTCACCGCCAACAGCCGAGTCCGTTCATCAAACAGCGAGGGCGCGGATGCCATTTGCAAAGTCCCATCCGCATTGAGCGGGATCACCCGCAGCTCAGCACCGTTTCTGGCGCAAAGCATTTGCCAGGGAACAATATTGGCATGATGCTCCATCGCGGTAATGACGATATTATCGCCTGCCTTGACGTTACTGGTACCCCAGCTATTCGCCACCAGATTTATCGCCTCGGTAGTACCGCGCACAAATACAATCTCTTCTGCGCTAGCCGCATGGAGGAAATTGGCGACTTTCTGCCGCACTTCCTCCATGCGCTGTGTGGCTTCGGCACTGAGCGTGTGAATTCCGCGATGCACGGCGGCATAACCGTGACGATAAAAGGACGCTTCAGCATGGATCACTTGCTCAGGTTTCTGCGCGCTGGCGGCAGAATCAAGATAGGCCAGCGGCTGACCGTTCACTTCACGAGCCAGAACCGGAAAATCACCACGCACCTGTTGTACGGAAAAAGTCATTACTTACCTCCAGCCAGACGTCGCCCAATACGCGCTAGAACGTGCTGCTTGAGCGGATCCAGGGTTATCGCATCTGTAAGCCCTGCGGCGAAGGCATAGAGAATTATCTTTCTGGCCTCATCTGATGAAATACCGCGTGAGCGCAGATAAAAGAGTTGTTCATCGTCAATCCGACCGACCGTGGCACCGTGGCTGCATTTCACGTCATCAGCGTAGATTTCTAGTTGCGGCTTGGTGTCCACTTCTGCCAGACGGTCCAACAGGAGATTATTGTTGGTCATCTGACCGTCAGTTTTAATCGCGCGCGGTGCGACGGTAATCACGCCGTTAAACACCGCTCGACCTTTATCGCTGACGATAGTTTTATGCAGCTGACGGCTATTACAGTAGCCTTTGTTGTGCTCAAGCCAGCTACGAGTGTCGCAGACTTCCGTATTGACCGGCATCGACAGGCTGTTAACCCGCAAGGTACTGTTTTCACCATTTAACTGCGTGCTGGTGTGGTGACGCGTTACCGCCGCCCCCAGTAAAAAACTGTGACTGAACGCCGCCGCATCTCGCCCCAGCCTGAGATCGTTATGCGCAAAGTGATAGCTCTGAGCATTTTCAAAACCCAGTTTGAGATGCTGAAGCTGAGCATTGTCGGTCACCTCGGCGGTGAACCGCGCGCCGGTAAAATGGCGCGTCTCATTAAGACTCACATATTGCTCGATGACCGTTGCCTGCGCCCCTTCTTCCAATTGCATGTGGTGCCGATAGTGCGCGGTATTCATTTCATCGGTTTCCAGCCCCCGGGTGATGTGCAGCAGCAACAAGGGTTTGGCCGGATGTTGATTACGCCGAACCCGAATATGCGTCACGCAGGTCGCCAGACTTTCCGTCAGATGCAGAAAAACCTCGCTGTGAACGGCCTCTGGCAGCGATTGCCGCTGGTTATCTACCGTCACATCAAAGCCGCTGTCCGCGAGAGAGTCACTCAGGCTCGCATCAAACTGTCCATCGACGAAAACCAGGCGCCAGGCATCCAGCGCTAGTGAGTGTGTGTCACGCTCAGCTGCCGTTAAGCCCGGTAGTGCGGGCGCAACAAATGTGCTCGCTAGCAGTTTATCCAGCGAGGTGTATTTCCAGTCCTCATCTTTACGCGATGGTAATCCCAGCCGTTGAACCTGCTGAAGATGCTGTTGAGCCTGCGGTGATGCCTGCCCGCCGCGCGCCTGAAACAGCTCATGCCACTGTTGCAGTGCGCTACTGTTGTTCGCTAAGCCAGCCATAGCCCTGCTCCTCCAGTTGCTTCACCAGCGTAAAATCACCCGATTTGACGATGCGTCCTTGATAAAGCACGTGCACCACATCCGGTTTGATATAGTCGAGAATACGCTGATAGTGGGTGACGATAATAAACGCACGCTTACCGTCGCGCAGAGAGTTCACACCGTCGGAGACTACTTTAAGAGCGTCAATATCTAGCCCGGAATCCGTTTCATCAAGAATGCACAAGGACGGTTCAAGCACTGCCATCTGTAGGATATCGTTACGTTTTTTCTCACCACCGGAGAAGCCAACGTTAACCGAGCGGGTGAGAAGATCGGCGGGCATTTTCAGAAGATCGATTTTTTCTTCCATCAGATCCTGAAAATCAAAACGATCCAGCGGCTCCTGCCCTCGATGCCCGCGCACCGCATTCAGTGCGGTTTGCAGGAAAAACTGGTTGCTGACGCCCGGGATTTCCACCGGGTACTGAAACGCCATAAAAATACCTTCCCCGGCACGTTCTTCCGGTGACATTGCCAGCAGATCGTTACCGTTGAAGTTAACCTCACCGCCGGTCACGGTATAGTCTTCACGTCCTGCAAGCGTCGCTGAGAGCGTGCTTTTCCCCGAGCCGTTTGGCCCCATAATGGCGTGAACTTCGCCAGGGCGCACCTCAAGGCTGACCCCGCGCAGAATCGCTTTATCATCAACCGAGACCTGCAAATCTTTGATACTCAACATATCTTATCCCTTAATACTTAGAGCCTAATGGGACAGGCTCTTAACCGACGCTGTGTTCAAGGCTAATAGCCAGCAATTTTTGCGCTTCCACGGCGAATTCCAGCGGCAGCTCAGAGAAAACATCCTTACAAAAGCCGTTGACGATCATGGAGATTGCATCGTCTTCACTGATTCCACGTTGCAGGCAGTAAAACAGCTGATCTTCACCAATACGTGAGGTCGTCGCTTCATGCTCTAGCTGTGCGCTATTGTTCCGACACTCCACGTAGGGGAACGTATGCGCCCCACAGTCCGGACCAATCAACATGGAATCACACTGGGTAAAGTTGCGCGCATTGGTCGCTGTCGGCATGATTTTCACTAACCCACGATAGCTGTTCTGGCTGTGACCTGCGGAGATCCCTTTAGAGATAATGGTCGATCGGGTGTTTTTACCAATGTGGATCATTTTGGTGCCGGTATCTGCCTGCTGATGACCGCTGGTCAGCGCCACCGAGAAGAACTCACCGACCGAGTTATCGCCGCGCAGAATGCAGCTTGGGTATTTCCAGGTAATCGCCGAACCGGTTTCCGATTGCGTCCACGACATTTTGCTGTTTTCGCCTTCGCACAGCGCACGTTTTGTGACGAAGTTCAGGATCCCACCGCTGTTATTGTCACCGGGGAACCAGTTCTGCACGGTGGAATATTTCACCTCCGCATCCTTGTGAATAATCACCTCGACGACCGCAGCATGCAGCTGATAGCTGTCGCGTACCGGTGCCGAACATCCTTCGATATAGCTGACATAACTGCCTTCATCGGCAATCAGGATCGTGCGTTCAAACTGGCCAGTTTTTTCCGCATTAATGCGGAAATAGGTCGACAGTTCCATCGGGCAGCGCACGCCTTTCGGGATGTAGATAAAGGTACCGTCAGATGCCACCGCCGCGTTTAGCGCGGCAAAGAAATTGTCGTTTTCCGGTACTACCGTGCCGAGGTAGCGCTTTACCAGCTCAGCATGATCGTGAATCGCTTCGCCAAAGGAGCAAAAAATAATGCCCTGCTCGGCCAGTTTTTCCCGATAGGTGGTGGCAACGGAAACGGAGTCAAAAATGGCGTCAACGGCCACCTCTCTACCTTCTCGCACCGGTACGCCAAGTTGGTTAAATGCCGCTTCAACCTCATCTGTCAAAAAGCTGGCTGGGCCAGTTTGCTGTTGCGCTCCAGGTTCCGAGGCGCAACTGTCATCGCAGTTCCCACACGATGGCGCGGAGTAATAACTGTAATCCTGGTAATTAAGCCCCTCGTAGTGTGCTTTTAACCAGTGCGGTTCTTCCATTGAAAGCCAGGCTCGGAAAGCCTTGAGTCGGAACTCCAGCATCCATTCGGGTTCGTTGCGACGGGCAGAGATCGCCCGCACCACCTCTTCGTTGATGCCTTGTGCCAGTTCGTCTGTTTTCAGTTGGGTGAAGAACCCTTCTTTATAGTTCAGCGGGCCATCCGCCCAGGTCTGGACATCGTCAGTTGCTTCAGTATTGCGCGTCATTATGTACCGCCTATACCCCGAAGCTTTCGCCGCAGCCACATTCGTTCTGCGCCTTCGGGTTATGATATTTAAACAGCTGATTTAAACCTTCGCGCACATAATCCACTTCGGTGCCGTCAATAAACGGCATGGCGCGTAAAGGGACCCACAGCTTCGCGCCGTCGGATTCAAACAGTAGATCGTCTTTATCCGGCTCGCTTACCGCGTCCAGCACGTAACCAAACCCTGCACAGCCAGTTTGCTTCACGCCAAGCCTTACGCCCTGAATCCCCGGCTGCTGCTTTACCAGCGTCCGGATATGCGCTGCCGCGGAGGGCGTCAGCGTGACGCCCTGCCACGCTGCGTCATTGGGATCAAAGGTTCCAGAATGCAATTCCATAGGTCTACCTCATCGATGAAGCTACATAAGCGTTAACACCATGTTAGTGATAATGATTATCACTTCAACCCCTCTCGGGTGGGGGTATTCTGCACTCGCCTTTGTTATAGGGGCTTTTTATAAGCATAGACCCTGCTGTCTGGGGTGATTGATATAGATTAATTTTTACAATGCCTTGAAAAATAATGGATTTATCTGAAGTGATAGGTGATGGGTGCGGTTGTGCAAAAGATGTATAGATAATACCTATTTATTTGATTGGTTTTGTGACTTTCTCTTTCTGTAAAGCTCTTTGGTTTTCAGCATCATCGGCTGATACATTTTTCAAACTGAATGCCTCATTTAGACTCTGCGATTGAGTTAGATAAAGACCCGGTAAACTTGCCAACGCCAGGACACCTTAGCAATGACAGAGCGTGACCCACGGTAAGATTATCCGCAGGTACACAAATTTTATCTTACACCAGTAAATATTATCTAAAAATCTAGGGGCAGTAAGGTCTATGTATCAGACCTCTCATTTCAGGATATATTACTGTTTGCATATAATTATAGTTTCGGATATAAATATACTGCAAGAAAACCATTGATCTAAAACCTGTTTTTTCCATGATATTCCGACGTATCGCATATAAAGTTTTAACGGCCTTACCCGTTTCCTTTGAGAGCCGCGAGATGTCTAAACCCGATAAGAAAGAATTAATTAATCCACGCTCAACTGTAGTTATCTTTAAAGCAACAACCTTGTCATATGTAGGTTGGTTGTGTAATTTATACGTTTTCTTCATTAATGCCATTCTGAGTGATTCTAATTCCATCCGTGAGTCCAATATGAGTTGCCCTTCAAAACACACAGGGAAAACCCGCCCCATATTTCTATCCATCAACCAACAAACAATAGCCGTCGGACATTGTATTAAAATATTTTCCAGTAGTTCCCAATCACCTTTATAAAAAATAGCACTATCGATTAAAATGATTACGCGGGTAGATTCTTCTACTTCTAGTGAAATATTTTTACTATCAAAGCATATCTTTTCACAGACAAGGTCTGGCAATAATTCTTCCAACCCGTAATAAAGCCATGAATTATCGGTCAAAACAAAAAGCTGAGTGGTGTTTGTTATATCCATGAATTTCAATTTCAGTGCTTTTCCATGAAGATGTTCATGCTGAAATCTCCATGGCTGAGAATAAATCATCACTATAAGATGACAAGTAAAATGAAAAAGAATATTTTCTTTATCAAACCTTAGTGCAACTGAAATCTCTCACATCTATATCTGGAAAGTAAATGGCATTTTTGGGATTGTTCTTTACCGCTGTAAGAAATATTTTGCATTGTTTAAGTGTCATGGGTTTATCTGTATACCTAACCCAATTCACGGGCATACTACCAGTTCTAAAGATCACAGCTTCAATCTTATACATCAATTAGCCTTACATTAAAAATCAACTTATCAATTATGACAAAGTGAAATAACAAACTCTAACTCCACCTGCAATGCACGCAGATCCTGAAAATAATATATCTGTTCATTTTGTCCATAACGATCAGAGTTAGAGGCATGGTTTCTTAGGCATTCTGATACCTTGCCATGTATATAACGAAGTGCATATAAGTCCAACTCCTCACCATCACATACGTGATTAATAAAAGAAAGTATGCTTACACACTCAATAAACCCATAGATTTTGATACGATTATGAATATTACATCGACATAGCTTCGCTCTGAACCTTGCATGTACACCAGATGCTGATGCAACCATAGAAACCCTCTTTATCATTACGCCCCGGGAGTAATCGTTCGTGACAAAGATAGCGAAGCCAACTCAAAGATAATACAATACATTGAATGCAACTCAATTTATAAAACTTAACACTGTATATATAATTATAGACAGAATTAAAGTCCATTATCGGCAAGCATATTCATCCTCCGACACAAGGAAACAATCAAGATTCCCTAAAAATCATGATGTAAGTCTCAGCAAAACAGTGTAAATGGGATGCAGGTGAAATGAAGATGGTTGTTAAAAATCAGCTTCTCAATAGTAAATCAATATCTGACGCACATAAATAGATTAGAATATGGCCCACCAACTAATATTGCGTCGCCTTGAGGGACCGTATCATTCAGAAAAAGACTTTTGTTATCACCCGAGAATTCACTTAATAGGCTATCGAAAATCACATCAGGGGTATTATCAGTTGGACCGGTATCAGTTCTTGTTATTGAGTATTCATACCCCGAACGTTCATCAACAGACACCGTATTGAGCGAAACCTCTCTAGAAATTATTGTTTGCCCATGTTCAGATGTAGTTACACCATTAACCAGTAAGAAGGCCTTACCCTCATTCCTTTTGAAATTAAACACCGCATCAATGAGTGATTTTTGATTTTTATTGATAGACAAATCCATTCTAATAAAAGAAGAACATCTCATATCATTTATTTTTTTATGTTGATTACTCGTTGATGGTAGTAAAATCACCAGTGTTAATAAAGTAATGACAATGGTAACAATTGGAATATATAACCACTTCATTCTGCCCTCCAGTTTTTATAATAATAGTTTTCGCAAGAAATTATTTTCCCAGTGTCATTTTTTGTACAAAATGCCAGTAAAGCCCGACCATAATCTGGACCAGAAAGTGATTTATTGACATCAAAGAATACAACCCGCGACCTACTGCAAGTGAGATTATTTTCAATAAAAATCTCTCTAATTTGTTTGATTATGTTGTTTTGATCCTCTTTTGTGAAATGCACGACCAAGCCAATTTCGCACCCATTATCATTAATGTAGTAAAAACCCTGTCTTTTATTTTCTAACTGATATACAAGACGAGCTAGTAATAAGCCTATGATAATCGCAGATAATAAAAATATGATAAAGTGACGATGACTAACAAAAACATCATGCTCTTTGACCGGTGCCAGAGTCTCAATATCTTCCATTTGCGGCGGAGTTTCTACTACATCAGAGCACTGCAATACCTCAGTGTCAGGATTTAGCCTTATACCTACTCTTGGTATAGTTATGATGACATCATCTAGCCCAAAGTGTGAGAAAAGCCGCCTTAGCAAACTGATGTATTGATTGAGAGTATGCACTGAGCTATTGATACCATGACGATGCCAGAGCATGTCAATGATACTATCCCGCGATAATATCTCGGATTTGGAGCTAAGAATCAGTTCCAGCAGCATTGACTGCGACATAGTCAAAGAAATGCATTCCTGCGTTTCCGCATGAGTTAAGGTATTCAAATCAGCATCAAACAAAACAGTATTTTCAACATTATAGTTCATAGAAAGTACTCAAAAGCCAACTGCAATTTCTTAAGATGATAGCAAAAAAACATCGTAACCGATCATAAAAGAACATACTGCGTTGTGGAACTGTTGACTTTATTCAACATACATAGTGCAGCATCGTAGATTCGATTTTAATCCTGACACGCCAGAAAGGATTTTAAGTGTAAAGTTAGTGTTATTAAAAAACAGCATTTAGATAACAATTATCCCTTCTTTTGTTGATGCAATATTTAACGCATTTGTTCTAATATCAGCAACGAAGCGCATAAAGATGCTAAATAAGTCCGTACACATTGATTTAATTTCACCCGTCATCTCCGCATGACGGGTTTTTATTTGTGATGTAACACCCTGCTTACTGGCAACAATCGTTGACCAGCATCGTATTATTTTATATCTGGAGTCGATAATGATCATTTTTATGTCGTTTACCCCATTATTATTTTTTTTCATTCTAATACTTATTGGTCTTAGTCTTGGAGTTGGCTTATGTTTGGGGATACTGGATCCAGACACATCACTTGCAAGTGAGATTATTTTGGACGTAAATGTCACCACAGCAAGGTACTGGATTGAATGCGAAGCTTATTTTCATAAGCTATACCTTCTGCAATACACTACTTCAGATAAAGACACACTCAATTTTGAGCTTGTAGATACCAGAGGTGTGTGTGTAGCTTCCGTTGCCATCTATCCACTTAGTCATGATAAAACTAGAGTGGATTTTTACTACGAGGTATATATGCGCAATGACATATTAAATTTAGTAACGCGTAGTAATTGATATTTCTGAAAGTCATCACTCAAATCAAGGTTATCATTGAAAAATGGAAATTGAACTCAATAAAAGTTCTCGTGAGCGCGTATTACATGCTTTGGCATTCGAAATATTCGCTAACATCATTATATTATTCAGCATATCATTTATATTAGGGACTTCATTAGCAAAATCAACATACCTTTCTTTGATTTCCGCAATCACCGCAACTTCCTGGAGTTATATTTTCAATTACTTATTTGATCTGGCACAAAAGAAAATTAATTTTACTCGCACTTTCTTTTTTCGTATCATTCATGCCTGTCTTTTCGAGGCAATACTAATTATAATACTTACTCCCGTGGCTATGATCACTCTACATCTTAGACTCTTTGATGCCTTAATGTTGCAGTTTTCTCTGATATTATTTTTCATACCCTACACAATTATTTTTAATTGGATATATGATGGCATTCGATTGATTTACATGAAAAAGCATGCTCAACATCACAATCGCAAATCTGAATAGGGGTTATACATACGTATACCCCCTATCATCTTAATAATTAATGTTTGAGCGCACTCAGAATTGAAGCAAGATTTTTAGTATCGTTAACCTCACCATTTGCAGAAGAAAGATCAACGAGTTGTGGTAAGTATTTTGCTAATAAGCTTGAGGCATCATCCATATTTATGCCTAGTTTATTAGCCAGTTGTTTAATCTCAGTTGAACTAAAAATACTTTGTATACATTCAACGCTCACTGAAATGTTTTTATCATCATGCAACCATGATGAAACAATATCACTGCACTCACCATCTCTAAAACGCGATACGATTGACTGGATTCCACCTTGCTGCTCTACCCACTCAAGTAAACCTGCGATTTCCTGAGTAGTTTTATCACCCAGGCCAATACTTCCTAAAATTGTATCTAATAATCCCATTATCGCACTCCTTATAATTTATTACGCGTTTTTAATTTATGAATAACAAACAACAAAACAATTGAACCCACCGTGGCTACTACAATACTGTAAATATTAAAACCATTTACATTGCCAAACCCTAGAAATGTACTCACAGCCCCACCGATGAGAGCACCAACGACACCAAGCACCACTGTCATTATGATACCAAAATGCTCTTTTCCTGGCATGAGACATCTAGCTATGATGCCAACAACAAGACCAAAGAATACCCAAGAAATAAAACCCATAACTCCCCTCAATTTATTTTCAAAGTACAGAATGCATCCGTACCTTCGCAAAATAATAATAAGTTTATAGCCATGATCATTGCAACAAACTCATATAAACACTTCCTAAATCAATCTTTTTTGAAATGCAAATGAAATGAGTTAAGAACGATAACAAAATGTATATTTTAGTTTTTTTTAAATACCCCAACTAAATCCTACCGATTTTAATATTTTTATAATTGTGATTATAAATAAATGCATACACGAATTAATTATATATTGATAGGGAAAAACTTAAGGAAGGATTATCTGAGAAGGTTATGGTGTATAACCATAAGACTGCCCTGGCCATCAAAATTTGATGGCCAGGATTTATTCTTTCACGAATTCTGTTTTTTCATCCAAAGGCTGATGTGCGTTAACCGAATAGCCCTGTTCACGCCAGTGCTGTAATAACTCCTGCTGTCTTCTGGTTAACACTGAGCCCGTCCAGACAAACAAAATTTGCCCCGGGAAAAACTCTGGGCGTGGAGAGGCTACGGGTTCAGGTAATACCGCGATATGCCAGGAGGATTGTGACAGACGCCAGGCCTCCAACCAAAGACGGGCTCTATCTTCAACTTCCCAGGCAATAAGTAACGCATCTTTACCTGGTTTCCGCCGCGCTTCATACAGACACATTGCAGTATGCTCAATCAGCACACCATCCAGAAAACTGCACATAATATTGGAAGTGTTCTGATCCAGCTTTAATCGCTGACGCACCGGGAATAACACGTGATCGATCAGTTCATCAACGGTGCCTTCTCGTGCCAAAGACTGCAGTTTTGCCCGCAATTTTGAAGGAGAAACCTGTCTGAGTACCAGCAGTAGCTCTTCCTGACAGATGAGCCATCTCCCCTTTTCATCGCTTTGCCCAATAATTGGCGTATCCAACAACGCTTTGACTTTGCTAACCGGCGTGCCATGCTTAATCCAGTTCTTGATTTCCTCGATACGCAGGATATCTTCTTCATCAAACTGTCGATGCCCGCCTTCACTGCGTTGAGGTTTCAGTAAACCATACCGTCTTTGCCACGCGCGGAGGGTAACTGGGTTTATACCGCAACGTTCTGCAACATCACCTATGCTGTAGAAAGCCATATTCACTCCTTCCTGTAGCCATACGTCTTCTGCTGATTGCTTGAGTCTCGATGGCTGTACAACTCAATCATAATTATACAAGACAATGATTGATACTAACAAAATTAGGAGAAATTACGCCAGCCCAGGTTGTCACATGGCTCATATGGTTAAGCTATAAATGGGTAGTGCCTTGTTTAGAATGGTGTTTTTTTCTCAGGCCAATTAATGGCTGGAAGTCCATTAAGATACGCTGGTGCAAAAAGGTTACCTTGAAAATGTTCAATACCCGCAGATTCTAACCACATCCACTCTTCTATTTTTTCTATACCAACAACTGAAATCTGAATTTCCAGCGATCGGCAGCAATGGATAATGGCCAGAAGGATCGATTGCTGAGGACCACTTTTATGAATATTTTCAATAAGGTCGCGATTAATTTTAATCCTGTCTGGTTGGAATCGTGAAAGTAACAAAAGACCTCCCCCCCCAGCACCAAAATGATCGATTGCCACATTAATTCCAGCATACTTTAACGCTTTTACTGCCGCGGAAAACTCGTCGAAATTCGATATCACGGCATTTTCAGTAAACTCAACGATGACCTGCTCAGGGACAATTTGGTTCGCCGCAATGTCTTTCAATAAAATATTTACCGCATCCGGTATCTTGACCAGGGTCATCGGCAACAAATTGATAGATAATAGTTTATTGTTCAGAGGCAACATCCGAGCCATCTCAAAAGCCGTTCTCTTGCTGTTCAGATCGGCCTTATAGACTTCATCACCTTCAAGGGCATTGAAAAATATCTCAGGGGAAAGACCATCCCTTGTTCTTACCAGTGCCTCATATGCGATGATATCCCCCGCCATAGGGTCAATAATAGGTTGGAATGCGAAAGTACACTCGGCATCAGGCTGGCAAAGTGAAACCGAGGATTCATCTTTAGTGAAGAGCCAGGATTCGGCGGGAGGAATTTCGAAATAGTTGGCGTTATAGGCTCCAATGACGAATGAACTGAAGAACTGGAGCGCACGATCGTTATAAGTCAGTTGATATCTTGTTGTGCCTTGATTCAGAACGGCTTGTAGGACTTTCTCTTGCGAATACTCCCGCAGATCGAACAGTTCCATACCCGTTTTGCCAAAGCGTCGTGCTGGGGCATAATCACACAACAATTCAACAACATTGTAATGACGTTTATCTTCACAGATAGCGCTATAAATTTCTTTTACAGCATTTTCAGGGCCTTCAAGTAACTGAAAGAAATGAATGCCGTTAAACAATAGGATACCGGTAATATTTTTCTGCTCATTATTTTTACTCGCGGCAGCAACCATGCATTCAATTTCCTTGAAGGCAACACTATTACATAGGCGGCTACGGTAGATGATAGTGGTGAGCATTTTTTATCCAAAGCAAGTGGCTGGATATCTACAGTAACAGAAAAACATAATTATTTATCATGATAAGTCATTATTTTAACAAATAATTATCATCTCGATGATTGACGTTTCGCCCCCTTAATCCGCCCTTAAATCATGTACACCTTCCAGCATGCATGTACAACTTCAACCAATTGTTTTATAACGATTAGCATTTTTTGTTAAAAAATAAAAAGCATTTTTGTACACCTTTTGCGTACAAGTTTGCTAGTTTTAGTTAACTTTGATTTTACAGTTTACTAAAACACAGGAGTGACCATGCAGCAGAATATTTCAGTGCCAGATTCCGCAAGCGCCATTACTCGATACTTTGCTAAAGTCAATCAGCCCACACAACAAGAGACGCTGGGGGAAATCGTCACAGAGATCCTGTTGGATGGGAGAAACCTCAATCGCAAAGCCCTGTGCACAAAACTGCTCAAACGGTTGGAACACGCTTCAGATAAAGAAGAAGAGAATCACTATAACGTACTCATTAGAATGCTTTTCAACTGAAATTCGAACCGGTTTATTTTTGCACAGAATAGATATTGGGTTAATAAACAAGATACGACGCATTGATCTATGGGGCCATTAGCAACGGCAATAATTTTACCTGCAAACGTTTTTCTCTGAGGTTAAAAAATGGCACAGCAATCTAACTTTAATGATTTTATTGCCACTAAATCATTAAATGCATATTTTCAATCTGCAGGTGACCGACTTGAAGAAGAATCGCAAGTCTTAGATTTGGCGATCAAAGCAATGGTTAACGATGGGCAACATATAAATAATAAAAGTATCATTTCAAACTTGATTCAAACATTAGAGTGCACTGATGATATCGTGATGGCGCATGTCGTCCGTAATACGCTTGAAATCGTTGTCAATCATACCGTCGATGATATTTAGAAACGCCCGGCCCTCAATGGGTTCTGAAGGCTGTATCCTCTAAGCTTGCCGTTGGCACCCGACGGCATTCATAAGTTTTAAAAGAAGGAAAACTGATATGCTACCAGTACGAACCGGCAATATTGACTTTTGGGTTGACGATAGCTTCCTTCAATTAGGACTGGAAAGGACAATCAATAAATCATCCGTTCTCGATCCCAATATTCGATTGGTTTTTTTTACCATTGACCAATATAGTCAGGTCAAAAAACAACGTTACAATTCGTCTGCGCATCGTCTCATCCTACTCACTGAAGGACACATGTATAATTTTCTTGATGATGCGGGTATTTATCGGATGCAAAAAAAATCATCTTTTTCTGAGATGGAAAAAGTGATAGTAAATGCAACTCAGCGACATGATAAAGCACCGAAAGCCGACTTGCAGACCGTTGTCCTTAGTGAGCGAGATAAAACCTTGCTAAATTACTTCTGCGAAGGAAAGAAAGTTAACGAGATCGCTGAGTTGATGCAACTCCATTTTAAGACAATATATCTTATTAGAAAAAATTTAATCAGCAAGCTAGGTTGCTCGGGGGTGATTGATTTCCTACATACGCTCAGAAAAGATGTTTTTAAGACCTGGCTAATGCAGACTCCTACACAAATTAACTAGCTTCTTTTTGGTCTACTGCTTAACCGCGTGGAAGGCCGTCAACGAAGCGAATCATGATATCCTTTGATGCCAGAGAAAATTCTGGCATCGAGCTGCCCTCTGTCCTACTCCTCCAGAGGTTTCTATCTGCGTGTTTTGTTCATTAGCCATATGACTCACAGTAGGCTATCTTAGCTGTCCACACCACACCGGAGCGTATCCGTGAAGAGCCATAGCCGTTTCAAGTTTTACTCTTTTTGCTACATGACGCTTTCATATGCGCTGATGGTCTTCTTTCTTATGGTATTTATTGATCTTGCTATTGGTGACTCGACGGAAGACGTCTGGAATGGTCATTTATCCATAACGACATATTTAACGTCTCATGCACCGTTCTTTCTGACGATGGCCGGTTTGGGGGCTGTGCTAGGGTTTATACTCTGGTATATAACCTATCAGAAATCATAATCTCCAACATTTTTAGTCCGGCTTAAGCTTGAAACTTCTGTTAAATCGTATATTTTTACACCAACTATTGAAACCGAGGACCTTCTTAAATCCTTATATTGATCAATAACAAAACTTGATTAACAAAATCGGGGAATAATTTTTTGTTTTCAATAAAAGTATCTCGTTTATGAATTTCCTCAAGTTATATTTTCTTCTCGTTATTATTCCTTTTCAAGCTTTTTCGCTCAATTTCTCATCAACTATTCTGAAGTTAAATTGTCCGGAACGTGGGCTGGTTGAAGTCATTTTGCATGTCTATGGGCATACTCAGGAAGCATGGCGTGATAATTTTGAAACCGGCGCTGGCCACAAACGTGTGGGCGATATTGAAATAATCCCCTTTGCTAACGGCGACACCCTCCTCCATCGCGTATCGACAGATACTTTCGCCTACATCTATGATGGTGAGGAACGCGTTAAGCATTGTATCAAACTGAATGAAAAAGCTATTTACCCAAACTTTGGTTAATAACGTTTTCATCAATGGCTGGGAGTTTTGTATCGGCTCTTTTCCTCTCTTGAATTCCCTGTAACAGCCCCTATTTAAAAATGGTCATTTTGATGAAACTCAAAAAATAATAATGGCTGTCACCGTATTATTAATTCACCCCAAAAAATCCAAACAAGTGAAAGGAGGAAACGATGAAAACCTACGATCGTAACCGTAACGCTATCACAATTGGTAGCCATGTCATGATTGCTAGCAATGGCGCAACGGGCGTAATTCGCGCTATCCGCGGTGAAGGTAAAACCGCTGAGCAACTTCGACGTTCTGATTGTATTGAAATTGAGGGATGTGATGGCGTGTATTGCCCGCTGGAACTGGTTCGCCTCGGTTTTAATTGATCGTGACACTGCGTAAGGCCACCGCGGTGGCCTTACTGCGATAAGTCCTTATCATCTCCATCCCCACAATTTCCGCTTGATCTCCTGATACACACGGAATACTGTATATAAACACAGTTATTTTATGGTGGCAACCATGTCGTTTTGTCTTTCCACAAAGCCCCGTCACAGCGACGGAGATTACACATTCGGCGCGGTACGCCTAACGCCTGCGAGCTTTGCATGTTTGTTCTCTGCGATGTGAACACCTTTTACGCATCCTGCGAAACGGTATTTCGTCCGGATCTCAAAGAGCGACCGGTGGTGGTGTTGTCCAATAACGACGGCTGCGTCATTTCCCGTAACGCGCAAGCGAAGCCTTTTGTGAAAATGGGAGCCCCCTACTTCCAGCAAAAAGATCTCTTCCGGCAGCGTGGCGTTGTCTGCTTTAGCAGCAATTATGAACTCTACGCAGATATGTCCAACCGAGTGATGACTACGCTCGAGGAGATATTACCTCGTTGTGAAATCTATTCTATTGATGAAGTTTTTGGTGATATTACCGGCGTCCGTCAGTGCCGCGATTTAACTGAATTTGGTCACGAAATCAGAGATAAGGTCCTCATGCGCACGCACCTGACCGTTGGTGTCGGTATCGCACAAACGAAAACCCTGGCCAAGCTTGCGAACTATGCGGCGAAACACTGGCCACGGCAAACTGATGGCGTGGTTGACCTGTCTAATCTCGAACGGCAAAAAAAGCTTATGGCAGCACTACCCGTTGAAGAAGTATGGGGGATCGGTCGGCGGATCGCGAAAAAGCTAGAGTCGATGGGGATCAAAACCGTGTTACAGCTGGCAGAGACCGATATCCGATTTATCAGAAAGCATTTCAGCGTGGTGCTGGAAAGAACCGTTCGCGAACTACGCGGAGAACCGTGTCTTGAGCTGGAAGAGTTTGCCCCGCTCAAACAAGAGATTATCTGCTCGCGCTCCTTTGGTGAGCGCATCACCGAATACAATGCCATGCGACAAGCCATTTGTAGCTACGCCGCGCGGGCGGCGGAAAAACTGCGTCATGAACATCAATATTGCCGCTTTGTCTCCGCATTTGTGAAAACGTCACCCTTTGCGCCAAATGCCCCCTATTACGCGAATAGTGCCTCCGTGAAGTTAATCACTCCCACGCAGGACAGCAGAGATATTATCTCCGCCACCATGCACTGCCTGGAGGCTATCTGGAAAGAGGGCTATCGCTATCAAAAAGCGGGCGTCATGCTGGGCGATTTTTATAGCCAGGGAGTCGCCCAGCTCGATCTGTTTGATGAAAATTCCCCACGAAGAAATAGCCAGAAGCTAATGGCTGTATTGGATAAACTCAATTCACAGGAAGGACGCGGCACACTCTATTTTGCTGGCCAAGGGATCCAGCAGCACTGGCAGATGAAGCGAGCAATGCTCTCGCCGCGCTATACCACGCGATATGCCGATCTCCCGATCGTGAAGGCATAGCGCGTATGTCATTGACGCGTGAAAAGGCGACCGTCGATTACTTCTGTAGGGTCGCCAGCACATTTTTGTCCGCTTGTTCTGCTGTCTCCGCCAGCGCCTTAAACTGCGGCGGGCTATAGTGTGAGGCTGGAACCGGTAACATCTGCATATCATTACCCGGATAGATTTGCAGCTCTCCCAATCGGCTGAGTTGATATCCTTTCACCCATGCCGGGAACGTCAGCAGATACGGTTCTGCAGTCTCATAGGCCACCGGTGTCGGTAGTCGGTTGGCCTCCAGGTTGTAGTTTCGCTTTAAGACCAGAAACTTATCCGGCACTCTCCTTTTACTGTTCCACCAGTCGCCATCCAGCTCACGGAATTTAGTTTCCGTCTCTGTCTGCGTCGCAACATCCAGCCGCAGCAATGCCTCTTTTAATGCCGTCGTCATGGCGACATTGTACTCATCAACCGAACCGGCCTTCCCCTCAAGAATCAACGTAACGGCTAACCGTGCGCCCAGAAGGTTGGAATACAGGTCCTCGGGGGAAAACGCCGAAATTTCCTCTGAGAATCCAGGGACAGACTGGAAGCCATACCACTGGGCAATTTCATGCCATTGGGCCAACTCAAAGGCTAAATGCCCTGCCAGCCATGCGGCAATGGTATAGCGTTCAGTCATTGATGCCGGTGGAGTGAAAGTCTTGAACTGCATGCGCCGAACGCCGAGCTCGTTGCTATAAAAATAGCGCCAGCGCTGGCCGAGCTTAGGGTAAAGCTGGGAAAAAAGGTAGAAGGTGTTATCTGCCGTATCGCGGACATGGGCAATATCAATAAAGCCGCCGCGATGAGTATAAATCAACCCGTCGCCTTCCTGACTGAGTCCAATAATGTTTTTAACCGCGCCCAGTGCATTATCGTTGTATTGATGTTGACCCAATGTCTCCAGCGTAAGCACATTGCCAATCTGGTATAAAGGAACCGGAATTCCCGCGGCTTTAACATGAAGGTCATGACCAAATGCACAGCATGGGCGTAGCGATTCCGGCGCACTCAGATCGGTGGCGACCGGTGAAACGCGGTGGGCTTGATTGATAGGGAAAAGGCGATCGCTCGCCTGAGCACAACCCATCGCAAAAATAAGAAATAATAGCCACTTACCCATTCAAAATGCCTCCGCGACCTGGAAGTAAAATCCAGCGCTTTCTTTACCAAATCCTAAATCTAATCGAATATTCATTGCGGGTTTAACTTCAAACCGGTAGCCAATCCCGGCGGTAGGCAGCAGCGGATGATTATCCATATCGCTCACCTTATCACCCAAGGCCCCGGCACCCAGCCAAAGGACATAACCGTGTCGCCAGTTCAGTTTACGGCGATATTCCACCTGGCCACTGATCACATTTTTATCCCGATAGCGCCCCTGATAATAGCCGCGTAAACGACGATCGTCGCCTGCCATGGAAAGCATGTCCCAGGGAACATCACCGTGGGTAAAGCGCCCCCACAGGTCAAAAGCGAGCACGCTTTTTTCATTGAGCAGATGGTAGTAATCATATTGCAGCTCGGTGGCCGTGAAATGCGTATCCGACCCCGTTAAGGGATCGAAAACGGTGTATTCCGCTTTCAAAAAATGTCCCCGTTCAGGCCGGGTCACAACATCACGGGAGTCATAATTCACGCTAAGCGTCGCCCCGGATGACAACGGTGAAGATTGCGCGTTGTATCGCGAAAAGGTGTCTCCGGGGTGAGGGTCTTCAATGCTCGCCTGCATTGATGAAAAATCCCAGCCAATGCCTACGTAGAGATCAGGAATGATTTCCCGAAAGAAAACCGGATGCAGACGCACCGAATTATTGGTGTATTTTTGCTCATTATCCTGAGCGGCATCATAACCCACGCCCCAGAAGCCGGTTGGCACTTTGGCGATGGAACCATCAACAAATAATCGCCAGCGATCGTCAGAAAAAAAGGTGTAATTGCTAAGCCCTATACCCAGCGCACCGCTCGCACTCACAAACCCGGTAAAAGAGAGAGATGAGTTTTGCGTGGTACGATCGTTGGGATCGACACGGTAAATTCCCGCAACGGCCATTCCCAGGCCGAGCTTTAATTCCGGCGTATAAAAGGGGCCGGGTAAAACGCTCCAGTTCATTCCTTTCTGCGGGTCGTATTGATTATCCGCCCCGAGCGTCGACAAAAATGCATCCACCGATTTCTGGTCAAGGGAAACGGCGCTCGACTGAAACGTCATCAGCATCATTAACCCTGTTAACGCGAATGGGTGGTTTTTCATCAGAAGCGATATTCACCGGCGATAAAGAAGCTATTCCGCTCATTAAATCCTATCTCGGTCAGCACATTGAAATGCGGCGTAATTTCATATTGCGTGCCAATAAGCATATTCCAGGGTGATGTCAGACGCTGTTTCACATCAAACCGCCCTTCGCCATTTTGATTGACCGTATCGATCAGCGGCTGTAACGATGCCGGCATATGCAGGTCGGCCAGACTGCCTTTAAATTCCTGCTGTACATCCTGGTACATGCTCCCCAGCCACACGCTCAAATGCGAGGGGCCTGCCGGACCCTGAAAATTAAAGCGATACCCCACGCGTGGAGAAACGGTCAGCGCGGAGATTTTGCCGTCGAGAATATCAAAGTCGGTTCGGGTATAGTTGGTGTCCACCAGCGCAAACCAGTTTTCATAGCCGCCCGCCAGCGTGATTCCTGTTCCCCAAGTGGTGCCTTTAAAATCGAGGGTGAAATCAATATCCTGTAGTTCGCCACTTTCATAAAGCTGATGTACCGAGCTAGCAATTAATCGATCAATACCGGTATAGCGCGAGGGGTCGGCATCCACAGAAACATTCGATACCGAAGAGCCCCTCGTGTGCCCGACAAGACCATAGATGTTAAGAAACGGAAAGACCCACATATCAAGGCGTAGCGTTTCTGATTTGCTTTGTTCGCGAGTATGCCCGGCATCAATATTAAACATATCAACAGGAATAGGATGATTTCCCAGCGCCAGTCCTGAAAACCCGATGCTGTCGACGTCAATATTCTGCCGCATATTCATATAGTTGACGTTAACGCCGAAAGGTAATGGTATGGAATACCCTCTCGCTCTGGCCTCATCCCCCCAAATCGGGAAGGTCTGTTCGTCGCTGTCGGCCGCCAGCGCAACGCCTGAAAATAACAGCAACGGCGCGACGGTATTAATCCATCTCATCATCTATTTTTCCCATCGGTGCTGCGGCCCATTTACAACCCTGAGCCCACATTAAAATAAACCGCCTGCTCGTTATCGCTAAAAGCGATATCAATACCCGTTCGTAATCCATATTCACGCGCGATGAGATAGCGAAATCCACTCCCCCACGCCACCTGGACATCACGGTACAAATCAGAGGTATTGTCAGCGGCACTACCCGCCCCTATAAATCCCTGAAGGATCCAGCGCGGTGTCACCTGCCAGGCAAGCTGCGCTTGTACGGTACTGACCGCATCACCTTGATAGCGGTAGCGCGAGATCCCTCGCAATTCAATATAAGGACGAGCCATTGGCGGCAGATATTTATCCTGGTTGGATAAGGTTTGATAATCACCCGCTAGCGAGAGCGTCCATGTTGGATTAAGCGGTAAAAAGACTTTGCCATCCAGGGTGAGTAAATCGTAGCGGTAATCTCCACCCAGCTGTTTTCCGTAAAACTGGTATTCGCCGCTGAGTGAAACGCCGCGCCCCGGCCAGAAGAAATTATCCGTCGTATCATATTCAGCAACGATACCCATGGCCGATGAGGTACTGCTCTCTCCGAGGACGCGTTTCCAGAGACTGTCGACCAACTGATTATTTTTGGCCGAAATGTCCATTTTTGCCCAGAATTGCGATGCCCCGAGAAACATCGCCGAATCACCCAAGCGAAAGAGCAGTTTCTGCATCCCGCCATAGCCTTTGGTTTGCGTATTAATGGCCTTGTTGCCGAATCCGATAACATCACCGGTATAAATATCCAGGTTAACATCGGCATAGCCTGCCGCAACAAGATAGCGAATATTGTCGTTCTGCCAGGTATGTCGGTGTCCCCCACCAACAAACCAGGTGCCGTTTTGCGTACCACCGCCGCCAAAAGCGCTGATGGCCGGTGGGATATAACGTCTTTCGTCCCGCTTGCCTTTACCGTGTAAAAACAGACCAAATAATCCCCCGCCATAGCCGACGGCCGGTTCAGTAATCACGACGGGAACAGGCAAAAAACCATAAGGGTTTTCCTGCAGATAATGACTCATATCCAGCATGCCATCTTCAGGATCGAGTAGGCCGGCAGCCTCTGCGCGCCAGAAAAGCAATGGAGATGCCAGCAAAAGAAGTATCCAGGGTAAAAATGGGAAAAAAATCCGATTCATCGCACTCACCCGAAAATAATTTTATTGTTATTTTTCAGCGCAAAAGCCACTCTATTGCCCAAGCTCTTTTGAGCTTAGACCACTTCGATATTAATTCAAGATGGGCCAGTGTGAGCGCCATTGGTATCGCGTGACACAGGGTAAAATGGCGTTCTACTCGCTATAGATTATCCGGTAGGCTAACAATATGGGTCAGATAGCCGCCCCGTTTAAACATGATGTGATTGGTATTTTTCAGTACCGCCAATACGTTTAAAATACTGCTGCGCGATAAATGAGTGCGTTCCTGGATGTAATCAAGAATGGTAATCCGCATACGGATATCATCTGACAATGTCATCATCTCCTGCAAATGATTACGAACCACAAAATAAGTCCGTGGCTGAATGACCATGGTATTTCTGTAGAATAGCGATGCCGAGTTATATGCCAGGACCATTGCCACATCATGCCAGAGATGATTTTTCTGGATAATTTTTAACGCCTCGCACTTGTTAAGACTCAGCATCTTATTTTCTGTCTCTGCCCGCAGCAGATAGCCATAGACAGGAAGCAACATTTCTGACAGTCCTACAATGTTCGGCGTATAAAGCGTCGAAACGAGTAAACCATCGCTGGCTCTTAATACCGACAGCTCCCCCTCAATCAAGATAAAGATTGACTGCTGATTTTGTTCGGTCAATGTGATGCATTCTTGCGGCATCAAATCGACGGTATTAGCGACTGGTGTAAAATAGGTAATCAGACGCTGAGTAATTTCTTCTGGTTTTGCCGGAGGCTGGATGTTCATAACAATAGACTCAGTTACGGTTAAATAAAATTAACCATCATGCATTTTAAAAAACTCATTCCAAAAAAGACTGCTGATTGAATCACCAGGGTGCAATTAACGGGAATTAATCACCCTATAATAGTTTGAATAATACGCGCACAGGTTTTAGTTGCGATAGGTACGCCCAAAGGTGGTGCAGATTAACAATTCCGGCTTGGGCGAGTATTGCCAAGGTTATCATTAAGGTTGAGGCCGTGATAATCAACATCAAGCGGTTGATATTTTGCTGCGTTTTAAGCTGCTGTTTGTTACGGCGTTCGTCCGCTTCCCATGAGACAATCGTTGATATAGCTTTACCCTGGATATAGTACTTACCTTCACTCAATTTCAAATCTTCAGTAATGGTAAGCGACTGTAGAAGCAGGAATATTTTCCTTCTAAACGTTTCATTCTTGATATGTTGATACCATAATGTTCCGTAAAGTAGATCAATCACCTCGTCGGTCGTCACCCCGGAATGCGTTTTTTCTGGGGATTGCTGCACATATTCATTAACCAGCATATGCAGCAACATGATTCGCTCGAGCCCCTTCATCTCCTGATGATGAGAGAACGGAGAAAAGACTCTATTTTTCACTCTGGTGATGAGGTTTTTAACATAGGCAAAGCGTGTAAAATAGCTCACCGCGAACAATACAATCGAATCAAACCGTAATGGCCCATGCTTGCGCCAATGAATAATTTCAACATTCATACTTTCGATATCATTTATCCGAAAGTTAATTTTCTCTATGTAGGAATGTTGCTCTGGATGCCATTTTTCCAGAATGACGTTTCTGTTGATAATATTGGCTAATTGATACTTACCCTGGTTAACATCGGAAAAATACACGCCATAATAATTATACGTTTTACCACTCTTTGCATCACCCGCTACAAACATCGGTAAAAAGTATACCCATAACTTATTTTTGAATTTTGCAATCCATGATTCTATAAACATAGTTGCTCTCTAACATTCTATTCGTTGATTTTTAAAGGAAGTAAAAAACCGCCCAACGGCGGTTTTTATTCCAACCTTAATCGATTAAGGCGTCACCATGTTAAACCAGAACTCAAATTTATCCATATAGCTGAGCAACTCATCAAGCTTAGCGTGATTACCGGTGATGCGAACATCCCCCTGCGCTTCCGCTTGTTTTAATGTTTCTTCTTTAAGAATAATTTTATTCAAGGTTGCACGGTTCAATACAATGGAGGCGTCAGCATCGCTGGCCTGTACGTTTGCACTGTGATTCAGCACGCCGTTTTCCAGTTCCAGTTTATACTTGCCACCATCGCTGCCTAAATCAACGTTAAATACGGCTTTGGCATGCGCCGCTTTTTCACCGTTAATATGTACAGCCAGATAGTCGAAGAACATTTCCGGCGACATCGCTTTTACTGTATCTGGGCTGGCGGTATTTGGCGTAGCGCCTTTCACCACGCCATTACGCAATTCCTGCGCGCCGGTCAGGTAGAAGTTACGCCATGGGCCAGATTCTGCCTGGTAACCTAACTGCTCCAGTGCATCCGCTTCCAGGCTGCGTGCCGCCTTATTCGCGGGGTCGGCAAAGACAATTTTGTTGGTCACCTGTGCAACCCAGCGGTAATTACCCTGGGCATAGTCCGCTTTTGCCTTTTGCATAATGGCATCCGCGCCCCCCATGTAATCAACATATTTCTTCGCCGCATCCACCGGAGGCAGTTCGTCCAGTGTGGCTGGATTGCCGTTAAACCACCCGAGATAGAAGACATAGGTCGCTTTCACATCATGACTGACCGAGCCGTAGTAACCTCGGCTGGCCCAGGAATTTGCCAGACCCGATGGCAGCTTGAAGTTTGCGGCGATTTCATCGCGGGTCAGCCCCTGGTTTGCCATACGCAAAGTCTGATCGTTAATATAACGATACATATCGCGCTGGCTCTTCATCAGCTTGACCACATTTTCATTACCCCAGGTTGGCCAGTGGTGTTGAGCAATAATGATCTCTGCTTTGCCGCCCCAACGATCGATAACATCGTTGACATACTTCGACCATGCCAGAGGATCGCGAATTTTCGCGCCGCGAAGCGAATAGGTATTATGCAGGGTATGCGTCACGTCCTCAGCCGCTTCAATCATTCCCTTCTCTTCGACATACCACAGCATTTCTGACGGTGCTTCCGAGCCTGGGGCCATCATAAAGTCATAGGTCAGGCCATCAATGACCTCTTTTTGACCGGTATGCGTAATATAATCGGTCGGCTCAATTAGTGTTACGGTGCCCGCAGAAGTCGTGGTGCCCAGACCTGCGCCAACCTGACCTTTCGCATCAGGTTTAAGTAAGTTGCCGTACATATAGCTCGCACGACGACTCATCGCGTTCCCGGCCATAATATTTTCAGAGACCGCTTCTTTCATAAAACCGGCTGGCGCATACACTTTCACTTTCCCGGATTTCACGTCAGCTTCATCTACCACCCCACGCACACCACCATAGTGGTCAACATGACTGTGGGTAAAGATCACCGCAACGACCGGTTTTTTACCACGATTCTTATAATAGAGATCCAGCCCCACTTTAGCCGTTTCAGCCGAAACCAGCGGGTCAATAACCGTAATCCCCTCTTTCCCTTCCATAATGGTCATATTGGAGAGATCCAGATTACGAATCTGATATACCCCATCAGTCACCTGGAACAGACCACCAATATTAATTAACTGTGACTGGCGCCATAAACTTGGGTTTACCGTATCCGGCGCCTTCTCGCCTTCTTTAATAAAGTCATATTGCTGTGGATTCCATACCACATTACCCTGCGCACCTTTAATCAGTTCTGGTGGCAGCGGTGCAATAAAACCTTTGTGCGCATTCATAAAATCAGTTTGGTCTGAGAATGGCAGTTTTTTATACAGAGCGTCATTGGCCTCTTTGGTATGCGTGGTCGCTCCGTTACTCATCTCCTGTGCCATAACCGGCAACGAAAGAAGTGTTGTGGAGCAAATACCGACAACGGCCATGCAGCCCACTATTTTGTTAAGTCTCATACATTCTCACCTTATTATTTAATACCGAATACGCATGCCCTTATATTAAGGACCTACTGCTTCGGTTCTTGCAAAAGCAATCGATGTAAAAATCATACCACTCACTTATTTGAACAAGTAATGATATGCAGTTTAATTCTGGATTTTGAGATGATGGAAAAGCGTTATTTATAAATAAACAAATGAATAATTCGTCTTGCTTGCGCAATATGCTAATAAACAATCCATTATTTTATATTAGGTATAAAGATGCGAAAACTTCACACTCTCATATTATCCGGGGCGTACAGCCCATACGAGAAAACATCGCCCAGCATTCTGATTAAGTTAGATTTATTGTGCATCCCGATAGTCCAATGCGAGAGCGGTTTATCCTCACCCAACCAGGACAAACTCCTTGAACTACATCAGAAAAACAAACATCACATCAAACAACTGTCTCGACATTTGAAAATGGCATTTCTCCAGGATATTTCTCCTGAGGCCTTTTTTGACAGTCAAAACCATATACATAGCGTGTACAGCGCATTATCAAAACTCGATAAAATTCAGACAGTTAATATTCACTACTTGAAAATGAGTCATTTACCCGGCCTACAGGCGCTGGCCCGTTCACTCGAGACACTCATTGCTGGATAAAAAAAATCCTCCTCATTGTTAAATGAGGAGGATTTTATTGCGGGAGATTTTAGTGCTTGTCTGAAATCTCAACCACGACGTGACGATCTGGTGCAAGACACTGAATCAACTGGCTGCCAGACTGTCCATCACACTGAGAACCCGTGACGGAGTCCGTTGAACCGCGCCCATCGGTCGAGATGTTTTCAGCCGGCATGCCCAGCATCACTAACTCATCGGCAACGGCTTGCGCACGTTGTGCTGAGAGCTGCTGATTATACTCAGGGGCACCGATACGGTCACTGTAACCAATCACCACCGTTGTTTTATCTTTCGCAGGTTGCAGACCTGGATTCTGATACAGCTGGGCAATCGCAGCTTTGCCTTCAGGGGTCAATGTCGCTGAATCATAACCAAACATCACATCAGATTTTAAATTAAAGCGCTGCGGCTCTGGTGCCGGTACAGGCGCCGTGACCGGCGCTGCTACCACTTGGCTATCATCATGTTGGCCAAAGCGATAAGAAAGACCGGCGGTCACAGAGCTGACATCGCTGGATACGCCAATCTGGTTTTCATTACCCACATTGCTTACCCACTGATATTCAACGCGACCCGCCCAGTTTTTGTTAAAGGCGTATTCCGTACCGACCGCAACAACAGGGCGGACGCCGGTATCAAAGCGGTTATGACCTTTAATATCAGACTCCGCACGATAGCCCATCGCCCCAGCACGCCCATAAAGATCCCAGCTATCCGTCAGACCATAGCTGGCTTTCAGTGACAGCTGCAGACCCTGACTCTTCATCTGCGAGCCTGAGGTGCCGTTCTTACCGTTGAACTGCATATTGCCTAAATAATCGTAGCCGCCTTCCACTGCCAGCCAGGGAGTAATCTGATAACCTGTAAATACGCCGCCACCCACATTATCGCTGTCAAAACCGACATCACCATACTTTTGTCCGGCGGTATTAGACTGCTGGGAGGCGCTAGTGTCGAAGTAATGTGACCAGCCAAATTTACCACCCGCATACCAGGTACCAGCATCGGCGGCGGCAAATGCGGTGGTGGCGGTCAATGCGTTCGCAATAATGAGTGTAATAAGCGTCTTCTTCATGATTTTCCTATTATAGATTTGCCATTAGTCAGTTACATGCTACTAAGTGGCGCTACAATAAGTTTTTTAGTTGACGCTGATAACCGATTCTTTATTTATTTCTGGACAGTTCTAGAATCGCTCTGGCAGATTTTTTACTGTAGTAAGATAGCCACCGCGTTGATAATCAATGTAATCGCCCTTTTTCAATGCCGATATCACATTCAACACGCTACTCCGGGACAGGTGCGTGCGCTCCTGAATATAATCGAGAATAGACACCCGCATTCTCGACTCTTCCGGCAGTAAATTCATCTCTTCCAGGTGATTGCGTATTACCGAATAGGTTTTTTGCTGTACCACTAGCGCGTCACGATAGAACAGATAAGCGGTATGGTATGACAATAAGGATGCGACATCCTCCCATAAACCTTGCTGGCGAAACACGTCCATCGCCTTTTGCGCATCGACTCGCAGTATTGTCGACTCGGTTTCAGAACGTAACAAATGGCCTCTTACCGGCTGGATCATCTCCGCAATACCAAACAGATGCGGGTCGTAGACGGTAACAATGAGCAAACCGTCGGAGGCCCGGAGAATAGAAAGCTCCCCCTCCTGAAACAGATACAATTGCGGCTGCCCCTTATGCGTCCACATTATCCGTTTTCTCGGTACAGTCTTCACTTTCTCGGCAATAGGAACAAGTGCTTCCGTTAAGCGCTGTATACTGAGTTCGGGACGAACTGGCGGTAAGATTTGCATAGTTAACCCTGTAAAATCTCTATAGAAATGATTATTCGCAGACGCAGAATTATTGATATTCGTAAATTCATGTGCTCAGAATGAAAATACAATAAATAAAAAAACTGCCCGTAGGCAGTTTTTTTTGGCACAGAATATTACGGTGTAACAATATTGAACCAGAATTCAAATTTGTCCATATAACCTAACATCTCGTCCAGCTTCGCACCGTTACCGCTGATCTTCACTTCACCCTTATCTTCAGCCTGTTTGAGGGTTTCCTCTTTCAGGATGATCTTATTCAGGGTTGCACGGTCAAGCGTCAGCGTCGCATCTGCGTCTTTCGCCTGGGCATTTGCGGTATGGTTCAGTACGCCATTTTCCAGTTCCAGCTTGTACTTACCGCCATCGTTGCCGAGATCAATGTTAAATACCGCTTTCGCTTTACCGGCTTTCTCACCGTTAATATGCACGGCCAGATAGTCAAAGAACATTTCAGGCGTCATCGCACGAACGGTATCCGGGCTGGCCGTATTCGGCGTTGGCCCTTTCACGACACCATTACGCAATTCCTGCGCACCGGTGAGGTAGAAGTTACGCCATGGGCCAGATTCGGCCTGATAGCCCAGTTGTTCCAGCGCATCCGCTTCCAGATTACGTGCATCCTGGTTTTTCGGGTCGGCAAAGACAATCTTGCTGACAACCTGCGCTACCCAACGGTAATTACCCTGTGCGTAGTCTTCTTTGGCCTTCGTCATGATGGCATCGGCACCGCCCATGTATTCCACGAATTTCTTCGCAGCTTCTGCTGGCGGCAGTTCGTCAAGCGTTGCCGGATTGCCATCGAACCAGCCGAGGTACAGCACGTAAGTTGCCTTCACGTCATGACTGACGGAACCATAGTAGCCACGGTTAGCCCAAGTATGAGCAAGGCTATCAGGTAACTTAAAGTTGGCCGCGATCTCATCACGCGTCAGACCTTCGTTGGCCATACGCAGCGTCTGGTCGTTAATATAACGATAGAGGTCGCGTTGGGTTTTTAACAGGTTAACGACATTGTCGTTACCCCACGTCGGCCAATGGTGCTGAGCCATAATGATTTCAGCTTTATCACCCCAGCGCACAATCGCTTCGTTGATATACTTCGACCACGGCAGCGGTTCACGGATCTTCGCGCCACGCAGTGAGTAGGTGTTATGCAGGGTATGCGTCACATCTTCTGCGGATTCAATGAGTTTTTTCTCTTCGATATACCACAGCATTTCAGACGGCGCTTCAGAACCCGGCGCTAACATGAAGTCATAGGTCAGGCCATCAATGACCTCTTTCTGACCATCTTTCTCAATAATGTTGGTTGGGGCAATCAGGGTTACGGTACCCGCTGACGTCGTGGTACCAAGACCTGCGCCAACCTGGCCTTTGGCATCCGGCTTCAGCAGGTTGCCATACATGTAGCTGGCACGGCGGCTCATCACGTTACCGGCCATAATGTTTTCAGCAACGGCGGCTTCCATAAAGCCTGCCGGCGCATAAATCTTCACTTTACCGGCTTTGACATCGGCTTCATCAACAACGCCGCGCACGCCACCATAGTGGTCAACGTGGCTGTGGGTGTAGATAACGGCAACAACTGGTTTTTTGCCCCGGTTTTTGAAGTACAAATCCATCCCAACTTTCGCGGTCTCGGCGGAGACCAGCGGATCCACAACGGTTATCCCCTCTTTACCTTCGATGATCGTCATGTTGGAGAGGTCAAGGTTACGAATTTGATAGACACCGTCGGTGACTTCAAACAAACCACTGATATTAATCAGTTGAGACTGACGCCATAAGCTCGGGTTAACCGTCGCAGGCGATTTTTCACCCTCTTTAATAAAGGCGTACTGCTGCGGGTTCCAGACAACGTTACCCTGCTCACCTTTAATCACATCAGTCGGCAGTGCCGCGATGAAACCTTTGTGTGCATTGGTGAAATCAGTATTGTCAGAGAAAGGTAATTGGTTGTAGAGCGCGTCATTGGCTTTTTGAGTGGTGTCCGTTGCATCCTTTGGTGATACATCGGCATACGCTGGGACGATAACTGTCGACATCAGTCCGGCTAACGCCAGGCCTTTGACGATAGGCTTTAGTTTCATTATGACCCTCTTTATTTATCTAGACCGCATAAATAATCCGATCCGCGTTTAGCGCTCAGATACTCATGAATAATAGCTGTTTATTTTTAAACGATAACCTTTTCCTTACATTTTGCAACATCGACAATCCAAATAATCTAATTTAATTGACATGGATTTATTTTTCTTAACGTCAATTGCAAGAAAATAAACATAACTAACTGAAATTAAAGAGATTAATAAAAAGCATTAATCTTTCAGGCTATTTGACAACATGGCATTTATCGACTAGCTGAATTTAATGGAAGGGTTCAAAAAAATGAAATGGAATAGGTGTTAATGCACGAATGGTGATGGTTTTTACGAATTGTCAATTAACGCTAATAATTACGTTTTTTGAATTATATGGGAGGTAAATATCCCCGGCGATAACATTCTACCGAGGATACTATTCAGAATGGATGGGATAAGGGCCCGTGATTAGAACTGATAGCTGTAGTTCACGCTCGCAAACCACAACCAGGGATTCGTGTATTCGCCTTCGAATGCTGCCGTTTTGACCTTCGAAGACTGCATATGCAAGTACGCTACGGCAAATCCAATATTGCTGGCGGGGGTGATTTGATACTGTGCCCCGGTAGCAAAACGCCACTCATCGCCAGTAGGCAGTGAAAGGGCAACATCGCTTTGTGTTTTATACGGGGTGCTGTCAAAGGCGACCCCGGCATTCACTCGCCACTGTTCATCCGGGCGATATTGAACACCTAACGCAGTATGCCAGGTATCCTTCAGGCGATTTGATCGATCGCTGGTTTGACCATTTACGACAATCTGCGGGCTACCAAACTGACTCCAGTCTTGCCAGCCCAAATCCCCCATCACCGACCACTGCTTATTCATATCGTGCACCAGACTCAGCATAACCTGCTGCGGCGCACGAACTTGCGCGGAAATTGGCAGATCATATTCAACATTGGGAAGGTTCGGGAAACGCGCTTTGCCATCAATATTAAAATGATAGTCCGTCTTACTGGTCCAGGTTATCCCGGCACGGGTCTGCTCGGTTAAATCCATCAATAAACCCAGCCGATAATTCATCGCCCAATCATGATCGTTTTGTTTTTCATCATTCCCATCAACGTTTCGCGTCAGGGAAAGAAAACCGTAATTCAACCCAGCAGCCGCACCAATAGAAATTTTATCATTCAGCTTCCACGCTATGCCGGGGCTCAGCGTCATGGCAACCATTGTACTTTTTTTAATAAGTCTGTCGCCCGCCCAATTGCCGAAGTCGATACCTAACCCATAATTGCCATACAGGCCGAGTCCGGCAGAAACGTTATCACTCAGACGTTGGGTGTAGAACATACTGGCATTGGGAAAGAGCTTCATCACGTTACCCGGACTCTGACGCCCGGAAGATTCATCGTCCAGTGAATAGGGAATATCTCCCCCCATCGCTTGTAATCCGCCGGTAACCATATGATCGGGCAAACGCGTCATCCCTGCCGGGTTCGTCAGCAGCGTAGAGGCATCCTGAGCACGAGCCGCCTGTCCGGCTCCCGCCAGTGCCGTATCCTCGGTGCCGATCTCATAAAAATAAAGTGCGCTGGCATGACTTAGCGTTGAAAAACACAGCCCAGAGAGAAGTATTATTTTTTTATTCATTGAGTTACCTGTATATGCAAAAAATCGGTAATCTTTTCGGTGAGTTACAGTGAGGCACAACGTCTCGATAGCCCTATAAAACTATAGGGCTATATTTTTCTTTCGCAAAGATTATGATATTAAATTTTCAGCATATATTAACAACCAGGCAGACGGGCGTCCGCATCAAGTTCATTCAATAATAAATATTACGACTTTTAATTAACGTCGGATTTTTATAATTCCCGTTACCACACCAAAAATATCGAGGATGCCTTCATTGCCGATAATAATCGGACTGTACGCCTCATTCATCGGGTTAAGCTGAATAACAGGCCGAAGCTGTAGCTGCTTAACGGTAAACTCTCCATCCACCGCCGCAATCACAATGTCCCCTTGCTTTGCCTTCAGGGCACTGTCGACCACCAGCAAATCGCCGGAGCTAATCCCACCATCAATCATGCTGTCACCGGAGGCCTTAACGAAATAGGTGGCCGAAGGATGCTGGACAAGCAACTCATTGAGATCGATTCGCTGCTCAACATAGTCTTGCGCGGGGCTGGGGAAACCGCACGAAACTGACGTTGTAAATAGCGGTAGTGCGATCACTTCACGCAGCTCAGAAAGGGTAAAAAAACGCATGATAACCGCCAAATCAATATACTGTATTTATATACAGTATACGCATTATGCGGTGCCATCAAGTGACCACGCGAGCGGAAAACGCCGAAATACCCACAAAATCGCCCCATTTTAAGGGCTTATCGATGATAAAAAATATTGTGAGGGTTTACAGGTCTGTGCCCGCGAACATCGCCGCAGGATAATCACGGACAAAATAATTACATAACGTAACCAGTCACGCTAACCTCTCTTAAATAGATGAATCAAGTTGAAATAATCTGTCAACTTAATGGCTTGTTATCAATGACATTATCTGTAAACTGTTTCTCCAGCTCACCTGAAAATTGATATTTATACCGAATCATTACGCTCATCGTTAATCGTTGTCGTCTGGTATCTGATAATAAAAAAATAATACTCACGTGGTTTAATGTTACAAATGAAAAGAAACTCAACAGAAAAGAAAAATAAAGAATCATTTATTACATCTCGTTACATAATACTCTGTTTGGGTATTCTATTTTGCCTTGCTGTTTTATTAATTCGGGTGGCAGATTTGCAGTTTTTGAACCACCCGATGCTGGCGCGTGAGGCCGATCAGCGCTCGTTGCGTACGGTGGTGCTGCCGACAAACCGTGGCACGCTGGTCGACCGTAACGGCGAAGCGCTCGCAATGAGTGTGCCATCCAGAGATATCGTGGCAGACCCGATGAAAATTGTGGCTGCTAGCCCTAACTTCCACGATCCTAAATGGCAATATCTGGCTTCTGCGCTTAACACCACCACCGATCAAATAGCGAACAAAATCTATGAAAATGGACATCGCCATTTTCTGTTTCTTGGGCGAAAAATTGAACTCGGCATTGCTAAAGATATTTCAAATCTGCATATGAAAGGAATTAGCGAAGTTTATGACGATAGTCGCTACTACCCAATGGGGGAATCCGCCGCGCCGTTAATTGGCATCGTTGGTGCCGATAATATCGGCTTGAATGGCGTCGAAAAAGGCTACGACAATATTCTTCAGGGCGAACCGGGAAAAGAGATTTACCGTAAAGATGGCTCCGGCGGAATTATCAGCGTATTAAATTACGATGCACCACGCCAGGCCCCTACCGTGCAACTGAGTATTGATAAATTCGACCAGTACACGCTGTACAGCAAACTGCGCGATGGCGTGCTGCTGAATAAAGCCGATTCTGGCGCAGCGGTGCTGGTGAAAATTGATACCGGCGAGATCCTCGCTATGGCGTCCTACCCGTCCTATAACCCCAATAACTTTGATAACGCCACCCAGACCCAAATGCGCGACGTGGCGATTAATGACAGCTTTGAGCCCGGGTCAACGGTCAAGCCACTGGTGATCATTGAAGGGCTGGAGAGAAATATCATCCAGCCTAATACACTGCTGAATACCACGCCGTATCGCGTCAACGGACACTTGATCCGCGATGTCGGTCATTGGCCTCAGCTGACGCCTACCGGTATTTTGCAAAAATCGAGCGATATCGGGGTTTCCCATATTGCGCTCGCAATGCCCGCACAGGCGCTGGTTGATACCTATCAGGCATTTGGTCTTGGCAAGCCCACCGAACTTGGGTTGAGCGGTGAGAGCGTAGGTTATTTCCCGCTTCATCGCCAGCAGTGGGCTGACATCGAACGCGCGACCTTCTCTTTCGGCTACGGTCTGCGCGTGACGCCGCTGCAAATTGCCCGCGAATACGCCACCATGGGGTCGTACGGGATTTATCGTCCGCTTTCGATAACCAAGGTTACGCCACCGGTATTAGGTCAGCAGATTGCCAACCCGGATACGGTAAAAACGGTCGTGAGAATGATGGAGAGCGACGTTCTCCCCGGCGGTAGCGGCGTGCGAGCAGCGGTACCGGGATACCGGCTGGCGACCAAAACCGGTACGGCGGAGAAGCTTGGCGATAGCGGAAAATATGATGGTGGCTATGTGAACTATACCGCAGGCGTTGCCCCTGTCAGTCATCCAGAAGTGGCGCTGGTCGTCGTGGTCAATAACCCGACGGCAGGCACGCACTTTGGTGGTTCGGTAGCGGCACCGATATTTGGCAATATCATGGGGCCGGTACTGAAAAATATGAATATTGCGCCGGATGCGTTGCAATAACGTTGACGCCAGAGAGGTTCCCGGCGGCGCTGCGCTTGGCCGGGCTACCGATTGGTGTAGGCCGGATAAGGCGTAGCCGCCATCCGGCAATCCCTCCTAACTCACAACGGCGGTGGTAAGCCGCGATGAACAGCATAAACGCCCCTGCTCATCGAAGATCTCAATCTGCCAGACCTGGTGCCGACGCCCGGCGTGCAACGCCTTGCAAACACCCCGTACTCGCCCGCTACGTGCAGAGCGGATATGGTTCGCGTTAACCTCAAGCCCAACCACCCTGTCTTCACCCTCGGTACACAAATAGCCAGCCACCGAACCCAGGGTCTCCGCCAGCACCACCGATGCCCCACCGTGCAGCAGCCCGAAAGGCTGATGCGTGCGGCTATCGACCGGCATAGTTGCCTCCAGTGAATCCTCGGCAATGCGGTCAAACTGAATATCCAGCAGGCCAACCATATTACCTTCACCCATCGCATTCAGAGCCTCAAGCGTCGCTTGTCGTTTCCAGATCATCCCATCATCTCCAGTAAAGCCTGCAATGGATGGCGAACGCCGTTACCCTCAACCCGCTTCACCTGACTACGGCAGGAATAGCCCGTCGCCAGACAGCGATTACGCGGCAACCGCTGCATCGCCTGATGCCAGGAAAGCTCGTAAATTCCCAACGAATTCGAATGATTTTTCACTTCATGACCGTAGGTACCGGCCATGCCACAACAACCTACACTGACATTCTCAAGCGTTGCCCCAAGGCTTGCAAAAATGGATGCCCACTGTTTTGTCGCCGTTGGCAGCGCCGTCACCTCCGTACAGTGACCAAACAGATACCATGGCTCGCCAGCAGGTTGCGAACCCTGTGTATTTTCCAGCACCTGCGGCAACCACTCATGAACCAGCATCACGTTGAAATCGCCACGTTTATCGCCCAGAACCTGCTTATACTCATCGCGATAACACAGCACCAGCGCCGGATCGACCCCCACCATCGGCATTCCTAACGCAGCCACCCGGTTCAGATAATCTGACGTTTTCTGCGCCGTTTTTGTAAAACGATTGACGAAGCCTTTAATATGCTGCGCTTTGCCGTTCGGCGAGAACGGTAACAGCACCGGCTGATAGCCCAGTTTGTCGATAAGACGGACAAAATCTGCTACCACCTGCGCATCGTAATAGCTGGTAAACGGATCCTGCACCACCAGCACAGTCTGCGCCTTTTGCTCCGGGGTCAGCGTTTCCAGCTGTTCAAGCGTGAGGTTTGCCGAGCGGTGCGTCACCATCTGTTTTTGCAAAGACGGCGCGGACAGCATCGGTAAATCAACCATGCCAATGTGTTTTTCAGACAGCTTGCGAACCCACGGTTGGCTCATAAAGAAGTTGAAGGTCTTAGGCGCTCGCGCCATCAATGGCGCATAGCTCTCGACCGTTGCCACCAGATGATCGCGCACGGGGCGTAAATAGCGGGTGTGATACAGCTGCAAGAAACGAGAACGGAATTCCGGCACATCAATTTTAATCGGGCATTGGGTAGAGCAGGCTTTACAGGCCAGGCAGCCGGACATCGCCTCTTTGACTTCATGCGAGAAATCATATTCGCCCTTGCGGGCATGCCAGCTATTGCGTGTACGTTCCACCAACGTACGCAGGCTCGCACGTTTTTCCGGCAACTCTTTTTCCAGTTGCTCTGGATCTACGCCGCGATCCGCCAGCAGGCGCAGCCATTCACGCACCAGCGTGGCGCGACCTTTCGGTGAATGCATACGATTATTGGTGATCTTCATCGACGGGCACATCGGGCTTTTCACATCAAAGTTAAAGCACAGACCGTTACCATTACACTCCATCGCTCCGCGCCAGGATGCGCGTACAGCGATAGGAATTTGCCGGTCGTAGGTGCCGCGTTTGACCGCATCCACCTTCATCATCGGCGCATCGACACCTTCCGGTGGACAAATTTTCCCCGGGTTCAGGCGGTTGTTCGGATCGAATGCCGCTTTGACTTTACGCAGCTCGCTATACAACTGCTCGCCGAAAAACGCCGGGCTGTACTCGGCGCGGAAACCTTTGCCGTGTTCACCCCACAGTAAACCGCCGTATTTGGCGGTTAGCGCCACCACATCGTCGGAGATCTTTTTCATCAGAATCTCCTGCTGCGGGTCACACATATCCAGTGCCGGACGGACGTGCAACACGCCCGCATCAACGTGGCCGAACATTCCGTAGCTCAGGCCGTGGCTATCAAGTAGCGCGCGGAATTCCACGATGTAGTCCGCCAGATGCTCCGGCGGCACGCAGGTATCTTCCGCAAAGGGGATCGGTTTCGCCGCGCCTTTAGCATTGCCCAACAGACCGACCGCTTTTTTACGCATCGCATAAATTCGTTCGATACCGTCAAGTTCATTGCAGCGTTGCCAGCCGATCACACCGCCTTCCTGCCCGGCAATCAGTTCATCAAGACGATGACACAACGCCACAACCTGACTCTCAATCAGCGCATCGTCGTCACCGGCGAATTCAACAATATTGAGTCCCAGCATCTCTTTATCCGCGACATCGGTAATCAGTTCACTGACCGAATGCCAGACAATGTCTTCCCGCGCCAGGTTCAGCACCTTCGAATCCACGGTTTCTACCGACATCGCGCGCGCTTCGACCATAAACGGCGCATTACGCAGCGCGGAGTCAAAGGAGTCGTATTTGATATTGACCAACCGACGCACCTTCGGCAAGCGCGTGATATCCAGACACGCTTCCGTGATAAAGGCCAGCGTCCCTTCGGAGCCGGTCAGAATGCGCGTGAGGTCAAACTCGGACATATCGTCATTAAAGACATGGCGAAGGTCATAACCGGTCAGGAAGCGGTTAAGTTTTGGGAACTTGTCGATTATCAGTTGGCGATTGTCACGGCAGCGTTCAAAAACGGTACGGTAAATTCGCCCCGCCGCCGACTGTTCTTTAGCCAGCATTTCCGCAAGCGTCACAGGCACCGGCTGGGTATCGAGGATATCGCCCCCCATCAAAACAGCCCGTACACCCAGGACGTGGTCTGATGTTTTGCCATACACCAACGAACCCTGTCCAGAAGCATCGGTGTTGATCATTCCCCCCAGCGTCGCACGATTACTGGTCGACAGCTCAGGGGCAAAAAAGTAGCCGTAGGGTTTTAAATACTGGTTCAGTTGATCCTTGATAACGCCCGCTTCAACGCGCACCCAACCCTCTTCCGGGTTAATTTCGATGATGCGATTCATATAACGGGACATATCAATGATAATGCCCTGATTCAGCGCCTGACCGTTGGTGCCAGTACCGCCGCCGCGCGGCGTGAAGATCAGGGACTGGAAGCGTTCTTCCGTGGCAATGCGCGACAACAGCGCGACATCAGCTGTAGAGCGTGGAAAGACTACCGCATCGGGAAGAAGCTGATAGATACTGTTATCCGTCGCCATCGTCAGCCTGTCGGCATAGCGCGTGGCCGTATCGCCGGTAAAGCCTTGTTGCTCCAGTGCTTTTAAATAATTCAATACCAGCGGTATTTCGCCGGGTGCCTGGGAAATCAGTGGGATCATTAGGTTTGACCCTTTCTTGAATGTTGTGTTGTACGCACAAAATCTTCCCGATTCGTATGAATACGACAAACGGCAAAGATGATGTGTATAAATGATTAATCGTTTGCGTCGTGCCATTATCGTTTTATCACATTTTTTTCTTATGCGCCCGGTAGATTTTGCCGCAGAATCAGCCGCGGGAATTTATTGATATTATTATCAATGAACGGATTTACGCGACGTCAACGCTCTGACGCGCAACTGAAGGTAATGCTTATTTATGAACACGGTTCTTAAGCCACGGGATATTCCGCAAATACTGCTATCAGTGTTGTTTATTGCACTGATGATCATCGCTTGTTTATGGATTGTTCAGCCGTTTATTCTGGGCTTCGCCTGGGCATCAACTATCGTTATCGCCACCTGGCCGGTGTTGATTTGGCTCCAGCGCATCCTTTTTGGCCGCCGATCACTTGCCGTGCTGGTCATGACGCTTCTGCTTTTTTTACTGTTTGTCATTCCTATCGCCCTACTGGTCAATAGTCTGGTGGATGGCAGTACGCCGCTGGTTCACGCCATTACCAGCGGAACGTTGACGCTGCCTGATTTTGCCTGGCTTAACAGTATTCCGTTTGCCGGCGCCAAGCTGTACAGCGGCTGGCACAGTCTGCTCGATATGGGCGGCAGCGCCTTAATGGCAAAAGTTCGCCCTTATCTTGGCACCACGACCACCTGGTTTGTCGGTCAGGCTGCACACGTCGGGCGTTTTCTGCTGCACAGCGGTTTGATGCTGCTCTTTAGCGCCCTGCTGTACTGGCAAGGTGAGAAAGTGGCCTTTGGGATGCGTTACTTCGCCACCCGTCTGGCCGCCAAACGGGGTGATGCCGCGGTGCTGCTGGCAGGCCAGGCGATTCGCGCCGTGGCGCTGGGTGTGGTAGTAACAGCCCTTGTACAGGCCGTGCTCGGCGGGATTGGTCTGGGCATTTCAGGCGTACCTTACGCCACGCTGTTGACCGTGGTGATGATCTTCTCCTGCCTGGTGCAACTGGGGCCGCTTATCGTGCTGGTACCCTGCATTGTCTGGCTCTACTGGACGGGTGATACCACCTGGGGCACGGTGCTGCTGGTGTGGAGCGTGGTGGTCGGTACGATGGATAACGTAATACGTCCGATGTTAATTCGTATGGGTGCCGACTTGCCGATGATCCTGATCCTCTCAGGTGTTATTGGTGGTCTGGTGGCATTCGGGATGATTGGTCTGTTTATCGGCCCGGTATTGCTGGCCGTCTCCTGGCGTCTGTTTGATGCCTGGCTACATGAAGTTCCACCACCGTCTTCAGACCCGGAACAGGTTCTGGAGGAGCTCGCCGAGCTGGAACAGAATAACTATCCGAAACAGTAAGATAGACGAAAGGCGGGATTCCCCGCCTTTTAGTTAAGAAAAATTGACCATTCCCTTGCACCACATCGACAAAATCCCCCGCCATTCACGACATGCCTCGGAAATTATTCACATTTATTTAACTATTGAGAGGAATCCGATCGACGCAAAAAAGGCACATACCTATTATAAGTCACAAGGTAGTAAATCAACCCCTTGATTTATATATCCCCTGAGTGAAACAAAGAATTGCTGTGTGTAGTCTTTGCCCATCTCCCACGATGGGCTTTTTTTTGTCTATCGCTCGCCGCCCTTCCGGCGCTGGCGCGCCAGGCCAGAACCGGAAGGACTCTCCGTTATTTCACGTCACAGTGACTCATCATTCGCCAGTCTGACGGCAGCGTGCGGGTTTCACCGGTCACCTGTACCGTAACGCGCCCGCGAATATCCGCTGATGAGTTACCTATCTGCAGTTCAAATTCACCGGGCTCGACAATGCGCTGCCCTTCATAGCTGGTAAAGTTCAGCATATCGACTGGCAGGGTGAAGGTCAGCGTTTTCTGCTCACCGGGAGACAAGGTTACGCGCTCAAAGGCTTTAAGCTCCTGCAACGGACGCACCATGGAAGCCACGACATCGCGTACATAAACCTGCACCACTTCACTACCGCTGTGCTCACCGGTATTTTTAACCGTTACGCTAACGGTAATTTCCCCGTCGATAGCCACCTGAGGCTTCGCGAGCTGCGGCTCATCGTAGCTAAACTCCCCCCAACCTTTGCCGTAGCCAAACGGGTACAGTGCGCCGAAGTGGAAGGCAAACGGCGTACCGCCGCTTTTTAGCTTATGGTTGTAGTAAAACGGCATTGCACCTGCGCTCTTCGGTACGCTGACGACCAGCCTTCCCTGTGGTTCAGCGCGACCGGTCAATACATCGGCAATCGCCCAGCCGCCTTCCTGACCAGGTGCCCAGGCCAGCATCAACGCCGCCACTTTGGACTCAAGTCCTTGTAGATTATAGGGACGCCCGCCGGTCATCACGACCACGACCGGTTTGCCGGTGTCCACCAACGCTTGTAACAGCTGCTGCTGTACGCCCGGCAGATTAAGGCTGTCGGTATCAGAACCTTCACCCACGGTGCCGCTTTGGAACAAACCAGCAAGATCGCCCACACAGGCCACAATAACGTCGCTGTCTTGTGCAGCAAGAACGGCATCTGGAATCAGACTGAGATCATGAGATACCGGTGAAGACTGTATCGGTTTACCTGAGCTATCACCCGGGAAGACCGGTGCCCCTGCCATACGCTGCTCGATGATATGGCAACCTTTGGCATAGCGAACCTGACTCTCGCCAAGATAATGGCATAGTGCCGCAAGCGGTGTCGTCACCTGGGTCGTTTTTTCCAGCATATCGCTGATTATCAAATGCACCGGGAAGCTGTAGCCGCTTAATAGCGCCAGAGGATCATCCGCCGTAGGGCCCACCACTGCTACGCGTGGTTTACCGGCGAGCGGCAGCACACCGCGATTTTCCAGTAGCGTTATCGACTGTGTTGCCACTTCTCGTGCCACCTGGCGAGTGGTATCGGATTGCAGGGAAATCGCATTCTCATCAGTATAAGGATGTTCAAACAGCCCAAGGCGGAATTTCTCTGTTAGCGTACGCCCCACAATTTCATCAATTTTCGCTGGTGTTATCAGACCGCGTTCAACCGCTTCGGCCAGATGACGAGCGCAGTCATCTTTTGGCAATTCCACATCCAGACCGGCGTTAAAGGCCAGCGCCGCCGACTCCGCTGCATCCTGCGCGACACCGTGGTGTTGATGCAGCAGACTGACGCCGCCATAATCCGCGACGACAATGCCATCAAAGCCCCAGCGTTCGCGCAGTACCGTGGTCAATAAGAAGCTGTCGCTGTGTCCGGGTTGATTATCAATATCGTGATAGGCCGGCATCACCGAACCGGCATGCGTTCGTTTCACCGCCATTTCAAACGGCAGTAAAAAAGTATCATTGAGTTCGCGGAAGCCCAGATGCACCGGTGCATGGTTGCGCGCACCTTCGCTAAAGGAATGACCGACATAGTGTTTGAGCGTCGCCAGCACATCACGCTTCTCACCTTGTAATCCTTCGACATAAGCGCAGGCCATCACCCCCACCAGCCACGGGTCTTCGCCAAACGTCTCCTCTGTACGCCCCCAGCGCACATCGCGGGAGACATCCAGCACAGGAGCCAGCCCCTGCTTGCAGCCGGTAGAACGCGCCTCTTCACCAATTTGCTGCGCCGCACGTTTCACCAGTTCAGGATCCCAGGTGGAACCGTAGTTCAATGACGAGGGAAACAGCGTCGCGTCTTTACACAATAATCCAACCAGACACTCCTCATGGAACAGCGCCGGGATGCCCAACCGCGTCTCTTCCATCATCATTTTTTGCAGACGGTTAGCCGCGCGCGCACCCGTTTTTGCATCCACAATATGCGTTCCCAGAGGGCGGGTAATCTGCCCGACACCCAGTTTCAACCGCTCACTCAGCGCAGCCTGCTCGCTAACGCCAGCAAATTCATCGCTCATATCCGTGCGTTCACGGTGCTGACCATCTTCAGATAACACCAGCCACCAGGCGTGCATCTGGGCATATTTTTCTTCTGGCGTCATGCGCGCCAATAAATCGGTTACGCGTTCCTGAATCGGGCGCTGGGGATCTTTGTAAATCGGGGTCATAGCCGTTCTCCTGAGTCGCTGATAGCTCACCGAAATCATTCAGTTATGATGACGGGTAGTGGCAATTACGAATCAGTATTCAGAAGTGATAGGCGGGGAACAATTGTAGAAATTGCCAGCAGATTTATGATTTTTGGTTTCTTTGCCAAAGTGTGATCGACCGCAACCCACGATGGTCAAAAAAATCCCGGGCACAGGGCCCGGGATTTCAACAGCATAACAACTTATTTATTCAGTTCGGCCAGACTCAGCCAGGTTTGTACGACGGTGTCCGGGTTCAGTGACAGACTGTCGATCCCTTCTTCCATCAACCAGGCCGCAAAGTCTTCATGGTCGGACGGTCCCTGACCACAAATGCCCACGTATTTACCCTGTTTCTTCGCCGCGCGAATCGCCATGGACAGCAGTGCTTTCACCGCCTCATTGCGCTCATCAAACAGTGCAGAAACCACACCGGAGTCTCGATCAAGACCCAGCGCCAGCTGCGTCATATCGTTCGAACCGATAGAGAAACCATCGAAATGTTCAAGGAACTGTTCTGCCAGCAAGGCATTGGACGGAATCTCACACATCATGATGATCTTCAGCCCGTTTTCTCCACGCTTAAGCCCCTGACGCGCCAGTTCATCCACTACCGCTTTCGCCTGCTCAACGGTACGGACAAACGGCACCATGATCTCAACGTTGGTCAGTCCCATCTCGTTACGAACGCGTTTCACCGCATCGCACTCCAGCGCAAAGCAATCGCGGAAACTGTCAGCAACGTAACGACCCGCGCCACGGAAGCCGAGCATTGGGTTTTCTTCTTCCGGTTCATAACGTGTACCGCCCACCAGGTTGGCATACTCGTTAGATTTAAAGTCAGAAAGACGGACAATCACGCGTTTTGGATAGAATGCGGCGCCCAGCGTCGCGATCCCTTCGGTCAGACGGCCAACGTAAAACTCTTTCGGCGAGTCAAAACCTTTCATCATTTCACGGATTTCGTTTTGCAGCTTCGGTTCCTGGTCATCAAATTCCAGCAATGCACGCGGGTGAACGCCAATCATACGGTTAATGATAAATTCCAGACGCGCCAGACCCACGCCTTCATTCGGCAGGCAGGCAAAATCAAATGCACGGTCAGGGTTACCGACGTTCATCATGATTTTCAGCGGCAGATCCGGCATGGTATCCACGGTGGAGCTGTTGACGCTGAAGTCCAGCAAGTCAGCATAAACGTAGCCAGTATCGCCTTCAGCACAAGACACGGTGACTTTTTCGTCATCTTTCATACGCTCGGTGGCATCACCACAGCCGACAACGGCCGGGATGCCCAGTTCACGCGCGATAATCGCCGCATGGCAGGTTCGACCGCCACGGTTGGTGACAATCGCCGCCGCTTTTTTCATGATCGGTTCCCAATCCGGGTCGGTCATGTCGGTGACTAGCACATCGCCCGGCTGGATACGATTCATTTCACTGATGTCATGAATCACCTTCACGCTACCAGCACCAATACGGTGACCGATGGCTCGGCCTTCGGACACAATGCGGCCTTGTGAATGGAGCGTGTAACGCTCCATCACCTGTCCACGCGAACGCACGGTTTCCGGGCGCGCCTGGACGATATACAGTTTGCCGGTGTGACCGTCTTTCGCCCATTCGATGTCCATCGGACGACCGTAGTGTTTTTCAATCTGCACAGCCTGCTTCGCCAACTCTTGTATTTCGTCGTCGGTCAACGAGAAGATATCACGCTGTGCTTGCGGCACATCTTCGATACGTACCTGCTTTCCGTGTTCCTGAGTCGGCGCATAGACCATACGGATTTTTTTCGAACCCATGGTACGGCGCACAATGGACGGACGTCCTGCTGCCAGCGTCGGTTTGTGCACGTAGAACTCATCAGGGTTCACTGCGCCCTGCACCACCATCTCACCTAAGCCCCACGCGGAGGTGATAAATACCACCTGGTCGAAGCCAGATTCGGTATCGATAGAGAACAGTACGCCGGAAGAGGCCAGGTCAGAACGGACCATCAGCTGTACGCCCGCAGAGAGCGCGACGCCACGGTGATCGTAGCCCTGGTGAACGCGATAAGAGATAGCGCGGTCATTAAACAATGAAGCAAATACGTGCTTCACCGCAACCAGTACGGCGTCAAAGCCGTGGACATTGAGGAAGGTCTCCTGCTGCCCGGCGAAAGACGCGTCTGGCATATCTTCTGCGGTTGCGGATGAGCGCACGGCAAAAGAGGCATTGGCGTTATCCGCAGCCAACTGGTCATACGCTTCATGAATAGCCTGTTCCAGTTTGCTCTGGAAAGGAGTGTCGATAATCCACTGACGGATCTGGGCGCCGGCTTTCGCCAGGGCGGTAACATCGTCAATATCGGTGTCATCCAACAGTTGATAAATCTGCTGGTTCACGCCGCTCTGGTCGAGGAATTGATTAAACGCATCGGCGGTGGTGGCAAATCCGTTAGGGACAGAAACACCCATTCCGGAGAGATTCGTAATCATTTCACCCAAGGAGGCATTTTTGCCTCCAACTCTGTCTACATCATTCATGCCGAGTTGGTTATACCAAAGCACCAGCGGTGACGAGCCATTGTTGGACATCGAGACAATCCTTTTTTGATTTAAGAAGCAGTGATAAGTAACAACTGACTACTTAAAATATCCTCGCATATTTAAACGGCCGAAAAAAACGGTGAATCGAGTAAGCAGATTATTTTTTTACTTTTTAGGAGTGATCCCCGTTTATTCATAACTTACTGATTAGGCTAAAAAGCCACAATTACATCCGGTCTACTGGTGGTCTTCAGAAAATGAAATGGGTAGTTCATAAAAAATAAAAATACCGTTCCATTTTTATTTTTAAGACAAACGCTACAGGCTTGTGTTTAAATTTAATTTACGCTTTCAGGCAATTAACGGGGAAATACAATATGGATAACGCAGTCGATCGTCAGGTGTTTTATATTTCCGACGGCACCGCTATTACGGCAGAGGTGCTTGGCCATGCGGTGATGTCTCAGTTCCCGGTGGCGATAAATAGCATCACGCTGCCGTTTATTGAAAGTGAAAGCCGGGCGAAGGCGGTGAAGGAACAGATCGACGCGATTTATCAGCAAACCGGTATACGTCCGTTAGTCTTCTATTCCATCGTTATTCCCGAAATTCGTCATATTATTCTGCAATGTGAAGGCTTTTGTCAGGATATCGTGCAAGCATTGGTTGCCCCGTTACAAGAAGAACTCAAACTCGACCCTACTCCTATCGCTCACCGAACCCACGGATTAACGCCCGGCAATCTCACTAAATATGATGCTCGAATCGCCGCCATTGATTACACCCTGGCACACGATGATGGAATTTCACTGCGCAATCTCGATCAGGCGCAGGTCATTTTACTGGGCGTTTCTCGTTGTGGAAAAACCCCGACCAGCCTCTATCTGGCTATGCAGTTTGGGATCCGTGCTGCAAACTACCCGTTTATCGCCGACGATATGGATAACCTGATTCTCCCCGCCTCGCTTAAACCACTACAACATAAGCTGTTTGGCCTGACGATTAACCCAGAGCGTCTGGCGGCTATCCGTGAGGAAAGACGTGAGAACAGCCGTTATGCCTCCATGCGTCAGTGTCGTATGGAAGTCGCCGAGGTTGAGGCGCTATACCGCAGAAACCAGATCCCATGGATCAACAGCACTAATTATTCGGTTGAAGAAATTGCTACTAAAATCATGGACATCATGGGATTAAGCCGCAGAATGTACTAACACACTAGTACAATGCATCGGATTTGTTTATCATAGCAGTGTGATTGAGCGCACGTTACGCTCCGCGCTTGAAATCAGCGGAGATTGGTTTATCGTGATGTGCATCACTTCCCAGCATATTGACTGGCGAAGCAACAAATTCTGAGAGCCCCATGAATAAGACCGATGAATTGCGTACGGCCCGAATTGAGAGCCTGATTACGCCTGCTGAACTTGCCGAGCGCCACCCGGTATCACCGGACGTTGCGGCGCATGTTACCGCTTCCCGCCACCGCATCGAGAAAATTCTCAACGGTGAAGATCGTCGACTGCTGGCGATTGTTGGCCCCTGCTCTATTCACGATCTTGACGCTGCAATGGATTACGCCCGCCGTTTACAGGCACTGCGCGAAAAACACCAAGGTGAGCTGGAAATCGTGATGCGTACCTACTTTGAAAAACCTCGTACCGTGGTCGGCTGGAAAGGATTAATCTCTGATCCCGATCTTAACGGTAGCTATCGGGTGAATCATGGTATTGAACAGGCGCGTAAATTACTGTTGCAAGTCAACACGCTAGGCGTCCCTACCGCCACCGAGTTTCTCGATATGGTGACCGGTCAATTTATCGCCGATTTGATTAGCTGGGGTGCCATTGGTGCGCGCACCACCGAAAGCCAGATCCACCGTGAAATGGCCTCGGCGCTTTCCTGCCCGGTGGGTTTTAAAAACGGTACAGATGGCAATACACGTATCGCTGTCGATGCGATTCGCGCCGCTCGCGCCAGCCATATGTTCCTGTCGCCGGATAAAAACGGTCAGATGACCATCTACCAAACCAGCGGTAACCCCTATGGTCATATCATTATGCGAGGTGGCAAGAAACCGAACTATCATGCGGATGATATTGCTGTCGCCTGCGATACACTGCACGAGTTCGATTTGCCTGAGCATCTGGTTGTCGACTTCAGCCACGGTAACTGCCAGAAACAGCACCGCCGTCAACTGGAAGTGTGTGACGATATCTGCCAGCAGATCCGCAACGGCTCTTCCGCCATTGCCGGTATCATGGCGGAAAGCTTCCTGCGTGAGGGCACGCAGAAAATTGTCGCGGGTCAGCCTCTCACCTACGGTCAGTCTATTACCGACCCTTGCCTGAGCTGGGAAGATACCGAACTCCTGCTGGAAAAATTGGCAGCAGCCGTCGCAACTCGCCTGTAATATCCCCGCCCGCCATGCAAAGGCGGGCTATTTCCCCGAATCCACACATATTGCAAAAAATACTTGCGGTTAATCAGCGCATTATTGATAATGGTTATCATTGTTACATTGATTTTCATTATAAAATGACGCTCATGGATACCTGCGCAGAACTGGAATTTCCCAAGGATAATACCCCTCGTCCACTCTCAAACGATCGGCGGATCGACAGCGAGACGCTGCTAGGTCAGGAAGGTCGGGTGGTTATTGAACACGGCGAACAGCAATATCTGCTGCGTCAAACCCAGGCAGGCAAACTCATTTTAACTAAGTAAATGCGTCGCCAGTGCGACGACGCAATCGCTCATTAACTAGCTCGAACAGCTAACTTCCAGATGCTTACCCCAGTCCGGTGGGCGACGAGCGTAATCATCATGACGATCAGACCAGGGGTCACGCAGCGCTTCATGTAAACGGTGTAATTCATAATAGTCACCCTTCTGAGCCTGCTCTATGGCCCGCTGTGCCAGCCAATTACGCAGTACCATCGCCGGATTCGCCAGCTTCATTGCCTGCTGGCGTGTCGCATCCTCGACCTGTTCATGCTGTAGTCGTGTCCGATATTGCGTAAACCAGTCATCAAATGCCGCACGATCGATAAACTCATCGCGCAGACGCGACGCCGGACTCTTTTGCTCGGTCTCACTTAACATACGGAATGTGAGACTGTAATCACAACTCTCCCGCTCCATCAGTGCGTACAGACCGTTCAGCAAGTCATTATCGCCATTCTCTTCGCTAAACAGCCCCAGCTTTTTACGCATCCGCTGACTATATTCGCGGAATAAAATTGTCTGATAGCTATCCAGCGCGGCATTAAGTGCATCAGTCGCAATCAGCGGCGACAGCGCCTGTGCCAGACACTGCAAATTCCACAGTCCTACCGCCGGTTGATTATCAAAACGGTAGCGCCCCTGATAGTCAGAATGGTTGCAGATATATTGCGGATTATAATCATCGAGGAAGCCGAAGGGACCGTAATCCATTGTCAGGCCAAGAATAGACATATTGTCCGTATTCATGACGCCATGGGCAAAACCGACCGTCTGCCAACGGGCAATCATCTGTGCCGTGCGGGTGACCACATCCTGAAACCACAGCACGTAGCGATTGGCGTCATTCACTAAATGCGACCAGTGGTGGCGAATAGTGTAATCAGCGAGCTTGCGCACATTGTCGATATCATGGCGGTAATAGAAATGTTCGAAATGGCCAAAGCGAATATGACTTTCGGCAATGCGCATCAACGTCGCCCCCGTCTCAACGGTTTCGCGCTGTATTGGCGTATCGCTGGCCACGATAGACAGCGCGCGTGTGCCGGGGATCCCCAGGTAATGCATCGCCTCTGATGCCAGGCTTTCCCGTAATGTTGAACGCAGAACTGCGCGACCATCCCCCATCCGCGAATAAGGCGTTAGCCCGGCCCCTTTCAGATGCCAGTCTACCGCCTTACCGTTTGGTAATTGCTGTTCGCCCAGTAAAATTCCACGGCCATCGCCAAGCTGACCGGCCCAATTGCCAAATTGATGGCCACTGTAAACCTGTGCCAGTGGCGACATGCCAGGGAGCAACACTTCACCGCCCCAGACGCCCGCGCCATGTTCAGGGGTGAAGAGTTCGTCGGGAATGGCTAATTCCTGTGCTAGCGGCTCGTTGTGCCAGACCAAACGGGCATTGTGCAACGGCGTTGGCCGAAGTGCGGTGTAAAACTCTGGCAACTCATCGCGCCAGCGGGTGTTAAATGACAGGTTCATGGTTCCTCCTGTCGGTAGTGTATTGGGTTACTGTAGGTTAAACACCCGGGTAAATGCAGGGTTATTGTTGCACCAATGTTATTAATGATGACTCAGACACGACCGGCCACAAGCTACCCAGCATGCCACTAAAACCGTACGATGCAATGCGCTGCCGGGTAGATTCCTCATCAACGCCAGAGATCATAATCGCCTGACAATAGGGCTGAATCTGGCTGACAATTGCCCGCATAAACGGCTCAAAAGAGACCGATTTGACCTGGCGTTGGACAAAGTTTCTATCAAGCACCACGCGAGTAAAAAGCCCGGCGAAAACGGCTTTTGTCGAGGCGTCTCCAGAACCAAAATCACTGAGTACCAGCGGAAACCGTTGACACAGTTGGGCTAGCGGGTGCTGTTCATCCACCTGATCAAGTCCGGGGAAACTTTCGCTGATGGCCAGTTCAAGAAAAGGAAAACGCAGTGCATCGGCAGCAAGATCATCTTGTGTGAGTAATGCATCAACGACGCCGGGAGGAATGGTGACCCATGCTTTAAGCCCATGCTGTAGGAAAAAAAACTGATAGGTCATCAGGAGAGCGAGTTTTTCCTGAAATAAAATAATTTCTTCTTGCGGGGTCAAACGCGGCAGAACCAGACTGGTTGGGATGCGCACGTGATTATTAACGCCGCTAAAATGACTGACCACTTTTAGGCCCACCAACTGTTCCTCGCTATTCCTTGCGGGAAGAAAAAACAACTGAGAACAATACGTATTATCCAGCGATATAATCATTGCGACTGCCCTTCACTAAAAGTCATGTCCGGGTTCCTGACGTCACAAAGCGAAAACCTACGGTAATGGGTGCTGTGGTTATTCCGTTCATCGGTTCCTTTTTAATTCATTTTGTCCGTCACTGGATCGTAATGATTGTAATCGAAACTAATGGATTAGCACAATCCACCTTAAGTTCCATGATCTCGCCTAACAAAATGAGTATATCGTTCACGATTTAATTTAAATTTTATCAATACGATAAAAAAAGGAGGCATTTCGCCTCCCTTACTATTTTTTTAAATTCGCCTGGCCTGCCAAAAGTTCTTTCGCCAGTAAACGTTGTTTAACGAGGAGCGCGTGACCCCCTGGCTTGTTGAGGCATGGATAAACTGATTATCAGTGTCATAGATTCCGACATGCAATCCGCTTTCACCCGAACCGGTCTTGAAGAACACCAGATCGCCCGGCAAGAGATCTTCTTTATCTATTTCCGTTCCCAATTTAGCCTGTTGGCGCGTTTCTCTGGGTAAACGCATTTCGAATTTATCGCGGAATGTCATCAGAACAAACGCCGAGCAATCTACGCCACGACGGCTCATTCCACCATAGCGATATGGCGTGCCGTGCCAATGGTGTAGTTGATCGTTTAAGTTGGCAATCACGGTAATTGAATCCGCAAGCCGAGGATTCGGCGGAGGCGGACGGTGGCTGCTACAACCAGCCAAAATGAATGCTAAAAGGAAAATAGCCCAGAAACGCATATCCAGCGCATCCTCTGTTTTTTTAATCTGCTAACAAATTATATCGATAAGCGATAGGCTGGCAAGCAATGACCCCGACTCAAGACCGAATATGGATTATTTTTCACAGTCCTCAGCATAAATGAGCATTTGGTGACCGGCTATTTCAAGCTTCTGGAAAGTCATATTGTATGCTGCCACTAAATTTTCCGGCTGCAGTACGGCCTCGGTTCTACCGCTGGCAATCAGTTTACCCTCACATAATAACCAGACCCGGTCCGCGTGGCGTAACGTATAGTTAAGATCATGACTGCTCATCACAATCGTGACACCTGCCGTACGAAGCTCCGCCAGCAGTTTATCCAATGCCGCCTGCTGGGCAACGTCAAGGCTATTCATCGGTTCATCGAGCAACAACAGCTGGCCCTGCGGATTATCTCCGGGATGAATCTGCAATATCACCGCCGCCAAGCGAACACGTTGCCATTCGCCCCCCGACAGCTGGCTGACGTTCCGACCCAGTTTGTTGTTTAAACCCAGAGCATCCGTCACATGAACGGCCAGCGGTGAGGTATGAGGAGTATGTTGATGCAGCGTCAGAAACTGCCAGACCGGCATGGCAAAAGGCGGCGATTGGTGCTGAGAAAGGTAGGCTCGATGATGTGCAAGCGCAGAAGGCGACCATGAGTCTAACGGCTGATCGTCTAGTGTGACGACGCCTTCCCCCCGGCTCAGTCCCGCCATTCTCGCCAGCAATGTGCTTTTACCTGCACCGTTCGGCCCAACCAGATGGATAATCTCGCCGTAACCAACATCAGCGCTTATGCCCTGAAGCCGGTTGTTTTCACTGATATCCTGAAGCTGCATCAACGGCATCATGACTGAGCGAGAGCCTGTTTAATGGCGGCGACCAACTCAGGAGCGTCTGGCGTCATATCCGGTGAAAATCGATTGATCACTTCACCGTTACGGCCGATAAGGAATTTTTCAAAGTTCCACAGGATATCGCCTGGATGCGCAGGAGCGCGCCCTTTGCTCTCCATACGCTCGTAGAAACCGCTCCCTTGTGGTGTAACAGCCTTTGGTGCAATGCGTTTCAATTGGTTATAGAGAAGGTGACTGTTTTCGCCATTCACCTCAATTTTGCTAAACAGCGGGAACGTCACGCCATAGGTCATGCTACAGAAAGTTTTAATCTCGTCAGCGCTACCAGGCTCTTGCCCCAGGAACTGGTTGCATGGGAAACCAAGAACGGTGAACCCTTGATCTTGTAAGGACTCCTGTAATGCTTCCAGCTGCTCGTATTGTGGCGTCAGCCCGCATTTAGAAGCGACGTTAACAATCAGGAGCACCTTACCCTTATAAGCGTCCAGGGTGGTGTTTTCGCCATCTATCGTTGTGACAGGCGTGTTCAGAATGGTGGTTTGCATAGCATCCTCTTTCCAGGTTAAGCCGGGTCTAACGCCCGGACTTCAATAGTAACCAGATAAATACCGGCGCGCCTAGCGTTGCTGTGACAACGCCTATTGGCAACTCAGCCGCTGACAGCGCCAGACGCGCCACAATATCAGCAAACAGCAGCACGCTTGCCCCTGCCAGGGCGCTAGCGGGAAGCAGCACGCGATGATCGGTTAAACCACACAGACGCAGCATATGCGGCACCACCAGACCAACGAAGCCGATAGCACCGGCCAGTGCCACACTAACACCCACCAACCAACCTGTCGCCATCACCAGCAGCTTTCGCCACAGCGCGATGGGAACGCCTAGCTGGCGTGCGGAGGTATCGCCTAACGCTAACAGATTGAGTGGCTGCGATTGCAGACAGACCCACAAAATCACCGGTAAAAGCGCAATCATGAGCCACAGTTGCTGCCAGTCGACACCACCAAAACCGCCCATCATCCAGTACATTAACTGCCGCAAGTCGAACGATGTTGAGAAATAGACCGCCCAGGTCATCAACGCGCTACAGATAATACCGAGCGCCACGCCTGCCAGTAACAGGCGGCTGGTCGATAAATGTCGACGCGCAAAACGCATCAGGATCCCGGTAATAAGCAGTGCGCCAGCAATAGCAGCCAGACCCGGCACCCAGCCGGGCAAAGTGCCCTGACCGAGCATAATCACCGCGATAAGACCAACACCCGCGCCATTAGAGACGCCCAGCAAGCCAGGTTCAGCCAGCGGATTTTCGAACAAAGCCTGCATTACCGCGCCGGAAAGTGCCAGCGCAGCCCCAACCAGCAACACCGCCAACGTGCGTGGTAAGCGAATTTGCCAGATGAAGAGTTGTCCTTTTGGCGTGAACCATTGTGCTGGGGAAATCCATTGATCCCCTGCACACAGACCAATAACCAACATGACGAGGAGTACCAGCGTCAGCCCGGTTAGCCAGCAACGGTTTCGCCGCTGCTGTTGATGTACATAGACCTGCATAATGCTCCAGGAGCTTGCTAAGAAGCATTTGATTTTACGGTGGAAGAGCTTTCAAAGAAAAGAAAAAGGCCGCATAAGCGGCCTTTTTAGTTAGTTCAGATTACTCTTCTTTGGGTGTTGCATTCTCGACCCGACTTTTTAACTTCTGTCCTGGTCTGAAGGTCACCACACGCCGGGCTGTAATGGGAATATCTTCACCCGTTTTTGGGTTACGTCCCGGGCGTTGATTCTTATCACGCAGATCAAAGTTCCCAAAACCGGAAAGCTTAACCTGCTCGCCATTTTCCAGAGCACGACGGATCTCTTCGAAAAATAGCTCTACCAGCTCTTTAGCATCCCGCTTGCTAAGCCCAAGCTTATCAAACAGATATTCTGACATTTCAGCTTTTGTAAGCGCCATAGGTTCAATCCCTCAGTGATGCCTGGAATCGCTCTTTTAATGCCTCTACACATTTGGCGACGGTAGCGGCAATCTCCTCTTCTTCGAGTGTACGGCTGGTATCTTGTAAAATCAGGCTGATAGCAAGGCTCTTGAAGCCCTCCGCAACACCCTTACCACGGTACACGTCAAACAAGTTTACGCCAACTATCTGATTTACGCCAACTTTCTTACATTCGTTTAAAATATCAGCAGCAGGTACATTTTCCGCGACAACAACGGCGATATCACGGCGGTTTGCCGGGAAGCGGGAAACGTCCTGAGCCTGAGGAACGACGCGGTCTGCAAGCTTGTTCCATTCCAGTTCGAATGCCAATGTACGACCATTCAGATCCAGTTTACGCTCAAGTTCCGGATGGATAACACCAATGAAACCAATGCGTTCACCTTTCAGATAAATCGCCGCAGACTGCCCCGGATGCAGCGCTGGGTTAACTTCTGCTTTGAACTGAATTTCAGATAATTTACCGGTCAGTTCAAGAACAGACTCCAAATCGCCCTTCAAATCATAGAAATCAACAGACTCTTTTGCCAGATTCCAATGTTCTTCATAGCGGTTGCCACACATTACTCCCCCCAGCATCACATCCTGACGGATGCCTAATGGGGCCTGAGTATCCGGAACAAAACGCAAACCGGCTTCAAAAATACGCACACGATTTTGCTGACGATTTTGGTTATACACCACCGTTGACAACAAACCGGTCAGCAGAGACAGGCGCATTGCGGACATTTCGCTGGAGATTGGGCTTGGTAAAATAAGCGCTTCTTCGCCAGGGTGTACCCATTGCTGAACTTTCGGGTCAACAAAGCTATAGGTAATCACTTCCTGATAGCCTTTGTCGTTCAGCATGGTTTTCACACGCTTAAGCGACAGGTTCGCTTCTCTATGGCTTCCCATAATCAGACCAGCCTGAACCGGTTCATTAGGAATGCTGTTGTAGCCGTAGACACGTGCTACTTCTTCAACTAAATCTTCTTCGATTTCCATATCGAAACGCCAGGTCGGAGCAACGGCCTGCCATTCGTCAGTCCCTACGGTCACTTCACAACCCAGGCGGGTCAGAATATCGGTGACCAGATCATCCGCAATGTGATGGCCAATGAGGCGATCTAATTTGCTACGACGCAGGGTAATGGTTGCACGCTTCGGCAATGCCGCTTCGTGGGTCACATCAACAATCGGGCCGGCTTCACCGCCACACAAATCAATAAGCAGACGAGTCGCACGCTCCATCGCTTTATGTTGCAGCGCCGGATCAACGCCGCGCTCATAGCGATGAGATGCATCGGTATGAAGACCATTACGACGAGCACGTCCGGTAATGGACAGTGGGCTAAAGAATGCAGATTCCAGCAGGACATTTTGGGTTTCGTCGTTCACACCAGAGTGCTCACCGCCAAAGATACCCGCCATCGCTAGCGCTTTGTTGTGGTCAGCAATCACCAGCGTATCCGCGCTAAGCTTCGCTTCATTGCCGTCCAGCAGTACCAGCGTTTCGCCTTCTTTTGCCATACGAACTTTAATCCCACCTTCGATGCGATCTTTGTCGAACGCATGCATCGGCTGACCCAGTTCCAGCAGGACATAGTTGGTCACATCAACAACCGCATCAATAGAGCGGATGCCACAGCGGCGCAGTTTCTCTTTCATCCACAGCGGGGTTGGCGCTTTAACGTTAATTCCTTTAACCACACGGCCCAGGTAACGTGGACACGCGTCAGCGGCTTCAACGTCAATAGACAGCACATCAGAAATAGTCGCGGCTACAGGCGCGATTTCTGGTGCATTCAGTGGCAGCTTGTTAAGTACAGCGACATCGCGCGCGACACCAATAATACCTAAGCAGTCAGCACGGTTTGGCGTGACGCTGATTTCGATGGTGTTGTCATCAAGCTTCAGATATTCACGGATATCAGTACCGAGCGGCGCATCGGCCGGCAGTTCGATGATGCCAGCGTGATCGTCGGAAATACCCAGTTCAGAGAAAGAGCACAGCATCCCCTCTGATGGCTCACCGCGCAGTTTAGCGGCTTTAATTTTAAAATCACCCGGCAGTACCGCGCCGATAGTCGCCACGGCAACTTTTAGCCCCTGACGGCAGTTTGGTGCACCGCAGACGATGTCCAGCAGACGTTCACCGCCGACGTTCACTTTTGTGACGCGCAGTTTGTCGGCGTTTGGATGCTGACCGCATTCCACCACTTCGCCCACCACAACACCATTGAAGCTTCCCGCTACGGCATCAACGCCGTCAACTTCCAGGCCAGCCATGGTGATTTGTCCTGACAGCGCTTCGCTATCAATGGCCGGGTTAACCCATTCGCGTAACCACAGTTCACTGAATTTCATTATTTTATCCTGCCCTTATTTAAACTGTTTGAGGAAACGCAGATCGTTTTCGAAGAACGCACGCAAATCGGTGACACCGTAACGCAGCATGGTTAAACGCTCCATACCCATGCCAAATGCAAAGCCGGAATAGACTTCCGGATCAATGCCAACATTACGCAGTACATTCGGGTGCACCATACCGCAGCCCAGTACTTCCAGCCATTTGCCGTTCTTGCCCATCACATCCACTTCAGCGGAAGGTTCGGTGAACGGGAAGTAAGATGGACGGAAACGAATCTGCAAATCTTCTTCAAAGAAGTTGCGCAGGAAATCGTGCAGCGTCCCTTTCAGGTTGGTGAAGTTGATGTTTTTATCAACAATCAACCCTTCCATCTGATGGAACATCGGAGTGTGCGTCTGATCGTAGTCGTTACGATACACGCGGCCCGGCGCGATAATACGAATTGGCGGCTGTTGATCCTTCATGGTACGGATCTGTACGCCGGAGGTCTGCGTACGCAGCAGACGAGTGGCGTCAAACCAGAAAGTGTCGTGGTCAGCGCGTGCCGGGTGGTGCGTTGGGATATTCAGCGCATCGAAGTTATGGTAGTCATCTTCAATTTCTGGGCCCGTTGCAACGGTAAAACCGAGCTCACCGAAGAAACTTTCAATACGGTCGATGGTGCGCGTAACCGGGTGCAGACCACCATTTTCGATGCGGCGACCCGGCAGGGAGATATCGATCGTCTCCGCGGCCAGGCGAGCATTTAACGCAGCACTTTCCAGGTCGGCTTTGCGCGCATTCAGCACCTGCTGTACCTGTTCTTTCGCTTCGTTAATCACCGCACCCGCTGCTGGACGCTCTTCCGGCGGCAGTTCGCGCAGGGTAGTCATTTGAAGGGTCAGGTGCCCTTTCTTGCCCAAATATTCGACGCGGACATTGTCTAACGCGGCAACATCTGAAGCCTGATTAATGGCGGCTGTTGCACTGGCAACCAGCTCTGCGAGATGTGACATGGTTTTCCTCGTTATGTGGCGATATTCATAAGCGGCATAAACAAAAAAAGCCTCCATCAGGAGGCTTTCTGGCGCTGTTTTCCGTTTCTTCTTTCACGCGCAAGCCCCCTGTTTTCAGGTGCTAAAGTAAAAGAAGAAGCGGAAAATAGCAGCATTCATGCTTGCGTTACCTTGTGTGGTAAGAATTGTAGAACCTTTATTGAAAGGGCTACAGAGATAAATGTCAATGCACTGAAGCAGTTAAAATGAAAAGAGGGAGACAAGCTCCCTCTTCCAACTGGCTTACGCCAGTGCTGCTTTCGCTTTTTCAACTAACGCGGTGAACGCGATTTTGTCGAATACTGCGATGTCAGCCAGGATCTTACGGTCGATTTCAACAGAGGCTTTTTTCAGGCCGTTGATGAATTTGCTGTAAGAAATACCGTTCTGACGTGCTGCTGCGTTGATACGCGCAATCCACAGTTGACGGAACTGACGCTTTTTCTGACGACGGTCACGATAAGCGTACTGACCTGCTTTGATAACAGCCTGGAAGGCAACGCGGTATACGCGAGAACGCGCACCGTAGTAACCTTTAGCTTGTTTCAAAATTTTCTTGTGACGTGCACGGGCAACTACACCACGTTTTACGCGAGCCATATGTGCTCTCCTGTATCTATTCTAATTAAAAAGTTAAAAGGGTTAACGACTTATGCGTACGGCAGGCACGCGATTACCAGGCCCAGATCGCCTTTAGAAACCATGGCTTTTGGACGCAGGTGACGTTTACGCTTGGTAGCTTTTTTGGTCAGAATGTGACGCAGGTTAGCGCGTTTGTGCTTAAAACCACCTTTACCGGTTTTTTTGAAGCGCTTAGCAGCACCGCGTACGGTCTTAATTTTTGGCATTTTAATAACTTCCACTTCGCATTGTTAATAAACGAAACGTAGGCGAACAATACTCGTGAAGCCCGAAGACTTCACGAACGTTGCTACTTGAAGGCCTTACTGTTTCTTCTTAGGGGCGAGCACCATGATCATCTGGCGGCCTTCGATCTTCGTAGGGAAGGATTCGACCACTGCCAGTTCACTCAGATCGTCACGGACGCGCGTAAGCACTTCCATACCAATCTGCTGGTGAGCCATCTCACGACCGCGGAAACGCAGTGTGATCTTAGCTTTATCACCCTCTTCGAGAAAGCGAACCAGGCTGCGGAGTTTTACCTGGTAGTCGCCATCATCGGTACCAGGACGGAATTTAATTTCCTTAACCTGGATAACTTTTTGTTTCTTCTTCTGTTCCTTAGAAGACTTACTTTTTTCATAAAGGAACTTGCCGTAGTCCATGATACGACAAACTGGCGGTTCGGCGTTAGGGCTGATTTCAACTAAATCTACTCCAGCTTCTTCAGCTTTTTCGATAGCTTCTCTCAGACTCACAATACCCAAAGCTTCGCCTTCCAGACCTGTCAAGCGAACTTCCAGGGCGCGAATCTCGCCATTGATACGATTCGGACGTGCCGTTTGAACTCGTTTTCCGCCTTTAATACCTTATTCCTCCAGTTGTTTTAGACTGCGGCTGCGAATCTCTTGTTGCAGCTTCTCGATAACTTCATTTACGTCCAGGCTGCCCAAGTCTTTGCCACGACGGGTACGCACGGCAACTTTGCCTGCTTCTACCTCTTTGTCGCCACAGACCAACATGTAAGGGACACGACGTAAAGTGTGCTCACGGATTTTAAAGCCAATCTTCTCATTTCTCAAGTCTGCTTTTACACGAATGCCTGCATTTTGCAATTTACGGGTCAATTCGTTGACATATTCAGCTTGAGAATCGGTGATATTCATCACTACAACCTGTACTGGTGCAATCCAGGTTGGGAAGAAACCGGCAAACTCTTCGGTCAGGATGCCAATAAAGCGCTCCAGTGAACCCAGAATTGCACGGTGAATCATCACCGGTACCTGACGCTCGTTGCTTTCGCCAATATATGAGGCGCTTAAACGAGACGGCAGAGAGAAGTCTAACTGTACAGTACCGCACTGCCATGCACGATCGAGGCAGTCATAAAGGGTAAATTCAATTTTCGGGCCATAGAATGCACCCTCACCCAGTTGATACTCAAACGGGATGTTGTTCTCTTCCAACGCAACAGCCAGATCCGCTTCCGCACGATCCCACGTTTCATCGCTACCGATACGCTTTTCCGGGCGCGTTGAAAGTTTGACGACGATTTTCTCGAAGCCGAAAGTGCTGTACATATCATAGACTAAACGAATGCACGCGTTAACTTCATCACGCACCTGTTCTTCTGTACAGAAGATGTGGGCGTCATCCTGAGTAAAGCCACGTACGCGCATCAGGCCATGCAGAGCACCTGACGGTTCATTACGGTGGCAACTGCCGAACTCTGCCATACGCAGCGGCAGATCGCGGTAAGATTTCAGACCCTGATTAAAGATCTGTACGTGCCCCGGGCAGTTCATTGGCTTGATGCAGTATTCACGGTTCTCAGAAGAGGTAGTGAACATCGCATCTTTATAGTTGTCCCAGTGGCCGGTTTTTTCCCACAGCACACGGTCCATCATGAACGGGCCTTTCACTTCCTGATACTGGTATTCTTTGAGCTTAGAGCGCACAAAAGTTTCCAGTTCACGGAAGATTGTCCAGCCATCGTTATGCCAGAACACCATACCCGGCGCCTCTTCCTGCATATGATACAGGTCGAGCTGCTTACCAATTTTACGGTGATCGCGCTTCGCCGCTTCTTCAAGGCGCAGCAGGTAGGCATTGAGGGCCTTTTTGTCCGTCCATGCGGTACCATAAATACGCTGCAGCATCTTGTTGTTGCTATCGCCGCGCCAGTAAGCACCAGCGGTTTTCATCAACTTGAAGTAGTGGCAGAAACGCATATTCGGCACGTGCGGACCACGGCACATGTCGACATATTCTTCGTGATGGTACAAGCCAGGCTTGTCATCATGCGAAATGTTTTCATCAAGAATGGCAACTTTATAGTTTTCACCACGTTTCACGAAAGTTTCACGGGCTTCATGCCAGCTGACTTTATTCTTGACGACGTCATAGTTTGTCTCGGCGAGCTCATGCATACGTTTGTCGAGCGCGTCGATGTCTTCCTGGGTCAGCGTATGATCAAGGTCAACGTCATAATAGAAGCCGTTGTCGATAACCGGGCCGATGGCCATTTTAGTGTTTGGCCAAAGCTGTTTGATAGCGTGACCAAGCAGGTGAGCACACGAGTGACGAATGATCTCCAGACCTTCTTCATCTTTTGCGGTGATGAGCGAAAGTTTGGCATCGTTTTCAATCAAATCGGAAGCATCAACCAGTTCACCGTTAACACGCCCAGCGATGGTGGCTTTTGCCAGACCAGGGCCAATGTCCAGAGCGACATCCATCGGGCTAACAGCGTTGTCGTAATGGCGTTGGCTGCCATCAGGAAGAGTAATTACAGGCATTTAATGTCCTTATTTGCAGTGGTGCCCCACACGAAAGAGCACATACAAAAATAAATTATTTAGTAATACCAGATGGTTAAGTGCGTTTCTGAGCTTCACTCTGCTAAGTGTGTACATCAGGATGTACAAAATCCAAAATGTACCCGCATTAACTGTCTGATACCGAGACAACAGTGTACACGCCACCGACTTTTCAGAAAAGTGTGAATTACCAATGACTCGTCATAATCACCTATTAAGGACGACCGCACAAAGCTTTAGCGCAAGACGACTAACTACCTACACAGGTTTTAAGTTGTTTTGCGCTAATTTTTTTCCCCATGCATGCCCCAAACGAAAACTGCACTGTTCTGCCCTGCATCAATCTCCACCACCTAACTGTTAAAGGATGCCTACCCCGGGATTAAAACGCGGGTGGGTGCTGAAAGCTAGGTGCTGTAGTGCAGAAATTACCCGTGGGGTAATTTGAATAGATATGGTGATGTGCTGATTGTGAGAAATGTGATGTTGGTTCGAATCGTTCTCGTAACCAACGCCCCAAAAGAGGTTTCCCCACCCAAACGCAATGGCCTTGTCGACCACGCGTCACGATGGTGATAAACTCTAGCCCCTTCTAAATCCAATCAGTTAAGCATGTTCACCATTGATATCATGACCATAACATCATCTGGAATATTCAAAAACCAAGCGATTAGATACTGCATTGTTGGTGGCATGAACACCACCGTAACGGCAATAGTGATAATCACGCTGACTGCACTTGGTGCGGGCTTGTACATTTCTAACGCATTAGGGTATGTAGTTGGGATAATCTTCAGCTATGCCATGAACACCTACTTTACCTTCTCTTCGAAGCCTTCATTGAGAAAATTTGCCAAGTTCATCACTTGTTGCGCAGGGTGTTATGCCATAAACATCATCGCCATGAACCTTTCCATGATGCTTGGCCTTCAAAATGAATATTTGATCCAATTAATTGGGATGGTTTTCTATACTATCTCTGGTTTCTTTATTAATAAACTCTGGGTAATGAAATAATGGAATCGCCAGTTCTCTCAATTGTTGTGCCTTGCTACAACGAACAGGAAGTTTTTGCTCTTTGCCTTAACGAGTTATCATCTCGAATAAACGAAATGATTGACAAAAGAAAAATTGATAGCAAAAGTAATATTGTTTTCGTTGATGATGGGAGCAAGGATAATACTTGGTCGTTAATTGAAGATGCATCCACTTCGAACCATCTTGTTAAGGGTGTCAGACTTTCTAGAAATAAAGGGCACCAGACCGCTTTAATGGCTGGGCTATCATCATGTAACAACTCTGACATCACGGTAAGTATCGATGCCGATCTTCAGGATGATACCTCTGTAATTGAAAAAATGGTTGATTCCTACCATGCTGGTCACGATATCGTGTACGGCGTAAGGAATGACAGAACTTCAGACAGTCTTTTTAAGAAGATTACAGCAGAAGCATTCTATAAGATAATGACAAAGCTTGGCGTCAATCAGGTAGAAAATCACGCAGATTTCAGGCTGCTAAGTCACAGAGCACTGGATTCACTTTTGCAGTACAAAGAGCAGAATTTGTATATCCGTGGCCTCATACCTCTCATAGGGTACCCAAGTGACAAGGTATACTACTCTAGGCGTGAACGAGCTGCCGGGGAGTCAAAATACCCCCTCAGGAAGATGCTTGCTTTAGCACTTGAGGGTATAACATCATTCTCAGTAACCCCCTTAAGAATCGTTACTGCACTAGGTTTTATGATCTCGATTCTCTCCTCAATTGGTGTGATATACACGCTTGTTCAGTATTTACTCGGACATACCGTTAGCGGCTGGGCTTCCGTTATCTTAGCAGTGCTATTCATCGGTGGAGTTCAAATGCTTTGCCTTGGTGTGATAGGTGAATATATTGGGAAAATATATATGGAAAGTAAAAAAAGACCAAAATTTTTCATTGAAAAACATACAGACGAGTAAGGCTAAACAATGAATTTAAAAAATATCTTCTCCACGCTAGCATTTGCAACGCTGACTATCCTTTTTTTAATATTGTGTACTTATAATATAAATGTCAGTAGATTTACTGATTGGGATGAAAGTAGACATATCGTCAGTGCATTGCAAATGCTAGAAGATGGCAACTATATAGTAAATAAATGGGTGTCATCAGTTGATATGTGGAACCTGAAGCCGCCAATAAGCTTCTGGTCGCTAGTCATATCATCGAAGTTCTTCGGGAACTCATTAATTACAATGAGAGTACCATCAATAATTTCTGGGATGGTTTTATTTATCTTATGCTCTTACATACTCAAAACCAAATACAATAAAATAGCATCAATTGTTTTCATGTTGTTGATGCTGTCGTGTGGACGCTTAATCACAAACCATTCCTTTAGAACGGCTGATCCTGACGCAATATATTTACTGTTAATTGTCTCTGCAGTTGTTACTTTATCATTAGGTCATTCAACAAAAAAAATATCAACCGCCGCATTGCTTGTTTCATTAGCTTTTTTAACTAAAAGTTGGCACGCCTCATCTATTGGATTTGCATTTATCACTGCATATCTATACCAACTAAAAGAAAAAGAGTTAAATATAAAATCATTCATTTACCCAGCCATTTGTATTTTCACCCCCATAGTTATATGGCTTATCGCTAGATATCAATACGATGGTTTCGAATTTATCAAAAAAATGATTGATTATGATTTACTTCATCGTTCATCCACACAAATAGAAGGACACATTACTTCCAAATGGTTTTACTTTGACATTTTATACACCAACTATTGGTTACTGCTATATGCATTCGCCTCATCATTTGCAGTATCTATTTATTCCAATGGTATCAAAAAAACATTTACCTATGATGTAAATATTCTCATTGTCTCAATTTTCACATTATTTATGTTTTTTACCTTGGCTCAAACGAGACTATCATGGTATGGTCACCCCCATACATTGTTAATGTGCTATGCCACTGCATTACTTTATGGGAAATCGAAAAAATCATGGGTGATTGTATTATTCCTTATTTTCCCAGCATCCACGCTTCAATTAAATGCATCACTTAAGGAAATATCATCCTATAAATTGCCTGACCTCTACTATCAACTTTCAATGATAAATGAAAAAAAAGATTATCCAATTAATATATCAAGTAAGGTATCTCAGTCAGAAAGAGCCACATTGATGGTTTATGGTGGATTTAGTCAGCCCCAAATAATCACCACAAGCAAAGATAAATATTATTACCTTTTAGAAAAAAAAGAAAACCTATTGAATAAAAAAGACTTAAACTGCAAGCTACTGTCAAGCGGACAAAAAGAGAATATATTCATATGTGACAACTAAACTGTTAAAAAATACGTGCCGCGCGATGCGTGGCACGTGTTTAAAATCAATCAATTTATTATATAGCTCTATGAACCTGTCAGTAATTCTGTGTAACTGCCAATGTATTCAAGGTGATCATTCAGCCGGTCACCGAACTCAATAATAAAACGACTCATTGCCAGCCGCCTGTTCTGAATCGGCATGCTTCATTTTTTCGATGCATCCTTTATCGCCAGATAAACCACCTTACGCTCAGAGCCATCTGTCGAGAACACTTTGCGTTTCTTTATAGCCTCCCTGATCACGCTGATGACATTTGTCGTGTAGATGGCTTTGCGGATGTCAGGCGGATAACCGAAGAACGTGTTGAGATTCTCCCAGTGCACACGCCAGCTTCTACTGATTTGCGGGTAATTGTCGTCCCAGGTTTCTGCGAACAAATCCAGTGCTATCAGCGCCGCATCCTCTGTCGGGGTCTGGTAAACCGTTTTCAGTCCGCTGATAACGACTTTGTAGTCCTTCCACGCCACATATTTCAGGCTTCGCGTACCATATGGATGGTGCACAGCTTGATATGGATCTGTGGATAGACGCTGGTTATCGCATCAGGGAGGCCTTTCAGACCATCAACGCAGGCAATTACACAATTTTAATTACAGTCTCACCGATTAGTAAATACTTTTGAGTAGAATAGATTACACCCCAGCCTGATCATGTGCATGCATGAATACAACTAACACTATAGCAATAGTCCTTGCTACATAAAGCCATAAAATACGTTTCATGTTCACCACCATAAACTACAATCATTCAGTATCTTTATCAGATAAGTTATGGTGGAGAAACCATGATTTGAAATGGGAGAGTGCAAGGGATTGTCAGTAAATCATTTGGCCTCTAGCAGACTTAAGCGCCTCTCCTGATCTTCCTGGATTGCAACTAAACCGGCATTGACGAAGCTGTTAAATTCATCATAACGGAGCATGTAGATCTCACCTGCCGCCCTTCCTGTCACGCATTGAACCTCTGGTGAAATCTCTATGCCTTCGTGGTCATATATTGCTGGCTCATAATCTACAGGTTCAATAGCATCCCATTTATCATAAGTAATAACTCCGTACTTGGTCCAATCAAGACCACAATCATTAAAGCATTGTGCAACTTGCTGAGATATTGCTCCAATGTGATAACGAGCTTCATCGTAACCTTTCTCAGATATTGCAGCCTTTAGTTTATACTTTCTATATAATGACGCGCATTGTTTTGCACATTCAATCTCTTCATTAGAAAGTTGTGTAGTCCCATCTTTATAAGTAGCATCAGAAACGATTGTCGGGGCATTCTGTAAATATGCATTATTGTATGCAATCGATGGTGAGCCTAAATTGTATGAAGCTGTAGTTTCGGCAATCAAGTTGCGCGTTGAACTCTGCGTATTCAACCACATAGTCCACGATGAAACTATTCCGCTAAACTCAAGTGCTCTGGTGAATTTATAGCGTCCGCCAGATAACATAGAGTTAACTTCCTGAATTATATTACCACCTTGTCGTGATTTATAAATACTAATTCGAGATGCGACAGTTGTGGCATTGTATGTGCCGAACGGGTTGTCGGTAAGAAGGTTAAGGTTCGTGCCGGATATCTGATACTCACCTGGAGTTCTTAAATTTTCCAGTTTATTGGATAACGCAGAAATCATTGTAGATGTAATTTCTATCTGAATCCCATTGGTGGTAATCATCTGCCAACCAGAGTCATTGAGCGTTAAGTTTCCTGCTGGTACATACGCATTAATGCGCCGCCGCCACTTCCCTAACTCATTATAGAATGTAAGCTCTAACCAATTAGCACCATTAGGGCCGCTGAGGATTGATGTGGTTCCCTCCTGCTTAACGCCTGCGATGGTAGGGCTAATGTCCATATTAGGGAATACTGTAGAAGTTACTTCCACAACGATTATGGCTTCGTTCGGCATTGCAATTAAAAGATCGTTAAAGGTTGCAGTTGTAGAGTTCACTCCAATATCTTCTAATTGAGTGAACATCTGAAGTCTGCAACCTTTTTCCAGCATGTCCACTGAATGCTTTAACTGTTCAACGTCTAACAACAACGAGCCGTTATCATAATTAACAACATTATGTATGCTGTCAGGAATTGGTGTATTTTGCTTGCCGTTAAATAGATTCACAAAAGCATTTAAAAATTTAGACATTTCGTCACCCTTAAAGAGTTAAGTCGCAGAACATAGGCTTATGATCGCCTAATTCATATGGTGGGGTCATGGTATTAACTGGCCCTTGAGATGAAAACCCCCTATGCAAAATACGATCGAAGTACCAAGTTGCGCCACCACCATAATTTGATGTATTTATTTCACCATTTGCAGAGGCAAGAGAAAATCCAATTGATGTTAATGGCGCAAAACCTGAATCGTCATTGAAATTCCAGTCTCCTAGCAAAACAATATGTGAGGCAACATCTGAGTTTATTAACTCAACAATTTTTAATATTTGTGTTGTTTGGTTTGCAGGAAGCGTTGAAAGATGCAGGCTATAAACTGCAACAGTCACACCATTAACATTAATTTCAGACCTTGCGCAAGAACGATACACCACACCTTCATCAGGATTATCTAATAGAGTTGCAACGCCGCCTTGTTGCTTCCTAGTTGAAAGTATTAAGTTACCACCTTGAAATCCGCGACGAGAAGTATAGCGACTGACAGTCTCTATTGCCATAAACGAGTCTACATAAGGGTACATTCGCCAGTTGCTGCCTATGGATGTTGTATCGCCCCACTGATGCTTACTCAACATGCGACCATAGAATTCTTGTATTCCAACAACGTCAACGCCCATTTTTAATAACCATTCAATATGCTCCCTAACAAATTGTTGGCTGCTTAGGTCTCTATTGAATCTGGATGAGTCAAAGTAATGATCGGAAGACTCATCCTGTTTGGTTATTGATAAAAACGCCTGAATATTCCAAGTGCATACCCTGATAACATTAGAAGAAAGAGCTATCTTTCTATTGTTTATCTCTTGGGCTGCATTAAGCAAATTCTGTGTTTCATTATTAACGTCAGCAAGATCATTTATAATCTTCAGGTCAGAAACATTAATCGTCACAGAATCATCAGTTGGGCTCAACTGGTCTACACGTACTTTACTCATGATTTATTTCCTTAAGGCTGAACCTGACCATTTGCGATAGTCCAGAATGAATTTTCACCGACGGTAACGCTCTGCCCATCAGCAACGGTGACAGTTGGCCCAAAACTCCAGGCGTTCTTGTTATCAGGGATGGTGATACTGTTGGGGATTACCTGGTCATGCCAACTAATGGGTGAAAATGCACTCGCAAGCGGTGGTGTTGTTCCGCTGATTTGATCCTGCAATGCTGCGTCTGCCGCTTGACGCGCTGCTGCTTCAGCGTCAAGGTCAGCCTGTCTAATCGGCGTGACTGTTATTGGGTCACCATTGTCATCAAATTCAAGCGATTTGTTTTTCCTGGATGCTGCGTCAGGAACGGGAGGAATGTAGGCCTCCGGGACGCGCAATTCTCGCTGCACTCTGGTGTTTACCGGTTGCCATGCACCAGGATTGATACCGCCCGTTGTTTGTGGTGTAGAGCCGGGAGGGACGGTTTTTGGGAGTGTTAGCGGGTCATCCCATCGATACCAGATATCCGTAATGTCGTCCTTCATGATATCGACTACCGTCAGGATTTCACCGCCAGCCTGGAACGAGCCCACGGGGTGCAGTCCGAATGAAATCAGCAGTTCCATATAAATCTGCTGCATTCCACTAATGGTTAGATGGTCATCTCCAAATCGGTCGGTATAGCTCTCACTGTCAGATGTGACGAACTCATCAAACTTACCGGCGTTAAATTTCAGGTCGCGCGGTGATTCACTTGGAACAGGCAGATTAGTTGGTTGCGTGCTCATATTTTTCCCATTAAAAAACCCGGCACGGTGGCCGGGTTATGCTGTGAAACTGGAGTGATTAGGGGTAGATACTGTCGCTATATTCAGCGAGGGTTAATGCTGTGCTTCCCTTTCCATCTGGCTGCTTTGCGGTGATCGTCCACTGCCCGGCATTTAGTTCTTCAGAAGTAGCGATTGCGTACCTTGACGGTGACTGCACGTCATATCCGTCAAAGAGGTTGAGCGCTATATCAGGTATTGCTGCTGTAAATCCAAATGCCGTATCCGTTCGTGGTGATGCGGCATATCTTGCCGTGGTAGCCCCCATGGAATCGGTCACCTGGACAAACATGGAGCCGGAGAAGTTAATGCGCTCGCTGGTTTCAAAGTCATTACCGGCGCGCGACACGATATATCCGGCTTGCTGGTTTGTGTCATAGGTGTCTGGCACCTGCACCATGTCACCAATGTTCACCCACTCACCGTCAGCCATCGCCGTAACAGACATTGTCATGCGGGAGTAGATAAGACGTCGGCACTCCCTTAGAGCTCGCTCGTCTGCCTGATATCGGTTCCTGATGTAAAGCAATTCGAACTTTTTAGCCTTAGTTGGCTGGCCTTCAACGATGCTGTTGCCGTTAATCCGATATCTGACAAAGTCCTGCTTGTTGGTGTCAGGGTTTCGGAACTGAACCTCCACGCCATCAAATCCACCTGGCAGCGTCATGTCATAAGACAGGGAATATCCATCAGGTGTTGTATTTGACCGGTTAAAGATGGTTGCTGGCGTCGTCTTCCTGCTGTCACGGGTAAATGACAGGACGCCGTTGTCATCGTATACAGACACGCTGGCAGCGTCACAGATGGACTCCATCCGGGACCCCAGTGAAACGTCCTCGTCATCGAAGGTGTAATCGAAGTATCCAAGCCGCGAATCGATAGCGTCAATTTCAGACTGGATCTGATACAGGCCATAGATATCAATGCTCGATTCCGGCTGCCCGCCAATCACGAGCCAGTTATGAATCGCGATATCAGCGAACTTGCGTGACGGGCGTATGGTGTAGTCGACCTGCCTCGTCGTCGTGTTATAGCTGATTACATGACGGGTGATGAGCGCGTTGTACTTTCTCTCCCGACTTCCGGTGGCGTTCTCCGTTGCTCTGACTCTAATCATCACTAGCGTGTCATTCGGGTGAACGACGTTACTTCTGATATTTACCGCATGGATTTCTTCAACACTTGCCTTACTGTTATCGGTGCTGTTGTTCGTCCTGGTGATGGTTATCGAGTATCGCCCCAGCCCTGCGGCGGGAGTTATCTTGTCAGTGCGGTAAAACGTATCTGAGACGTTTTTGTTGCCATTGTTCTGATGATAATTAAATGTCTGCGTGGTGCCGGGGATCTGATTGTTATCATCATCAACCTTCCAGATAACGACATCGAATATCACATCGTTTCGCCCCGCCATGCGTGACTGCGTGTGTATCCAGAGCTGGGTTGAAGGTATTGGAGAAAAGAAGGGCCCCACTGCCACGCCTGAGTTCTGAATCAGCACAAATTTCGTTGTGTTGATTGTGGCGGAATCTACCGGTATACCCTGAGCATTCAGGCTATTGAAGGCGAAGGTGTAGTAATAAACCGGGTCTATTACCGCACCATCATCACTCTCCACGCATGAGATCAGGTTCCCGTAGATAGTCACATCTTCAGTAACTGAACCGGTAGCCGTAGAGTAGGTGATGTTGATGATGAATTTAACCGGCGATGGCTTCGGTAGATCTTTGAAGAAGTCGAATTCATCCTGTTTAACAATCTTCATCGCTATCTGACCGCCAGCGTAGTCTCCGCTGATGACAGTGTTCGCAGTCGCTGATTGTTGTGGCAGTGACTCACTCTCGTTAGGGCCCGGCAATTCCTGACCGTCCACGTCGTCAAACTGGTAACCCTCAACGACCGTCGGAATGACCTGTCCTGGCTGATAGATAGTGTACGTTGCTCCAGCCATTGCCCCGAGGTTCGACTCTGAGAAACGGACGGACGAAACGTCATAATGCCCGATGCCAAAATTCATCAACTCGGTGACGTACTTAATTCCCGGATCCTGGTCATTTGTCTTGATGTACTCAAACATCGACTCCTGAACGAGATCCGGAAATCCCCTCACCTGACCATAATTATCCGGCTTAGCTTCACCGTTACGGGCGATGTTGGTCTGCCCTTTAAGGCTGTTATTCGGCGATGTCTTGCTGCTACCGGCTGCCGCACTGGCGTTAGGCTTAGGCATAAACCCAGCCAGAACCTTCTGCGTGAACTTAATCGGATTGAGGTGCTCGAGAGGGTTAAGCAGCGTACCTATCAGGCCGCCCCCTTTCGGCTGGTCAAAGATAACAACGCGGTCACCATCAAGAAGCTCAAACGCCAGTTCGCTATCTGGCTGAAGCTCGCGCCCGTTAAGATTAATGCGGGTATCACGATGAAAGCTTTCCTGCTCCAGCCATTCTGAGAACACAGTTCCAGCGCTAACAATGGCCCTGTCTTTAGGCAGCCCCGGCACTCGTTGAATTTCGATTATTGGCATAGGAGTAGAACTCGACTCTGGTGAATAATTTCTGAATGGTTCGGATAGCATCAGGTCTGACGTGACCGTTATCACCTCGGCTATGTAGCGCGCGACCGTCGATGATTAGCCCGACGTGTACCGGATTGCTCCCGATCCACGCCACAAAAATGCCATCATCAATAAACGAATCTTCGCGCCGCCAGAAAACCACATCAGCGTCATAGCAGGTCAGAAAGTCGCAACCGGACTCGTAATCAGGCGTCTGGTGTATCTCTATGCCAAGCACGTGACGGTAATACAGCGTGACCAGCCCCCAGCAATCAGCCGCTTCAAATGTGCACCCCCGGTTCTTCCATGGAATGCCAAGTACGCGTGAAAGGAACTCTTCTTTAGACATTCTGTAACCCCGGATATTCTTCAACCGTATACAGTTGCCCGACGTTGCGGTTGAGAGGATTAATACGCGTCAGACTGCAAGTGACGTCCTTGTCATCCATCGAGCAATCACTGACGTACAACGTCCAGGAATTTATGGCTGTACCCATATCTGCGGCGTCGAACTGCTGATAGGTAGCTGAGATAGGGGTGATGCGATCGTATGCTTTCCACTGCTTCAGCTTTTGCTTGAAGTCCTGTGCAAGACGGCTGAATTTCACCGTGCTGTCCAGGATAGGCGTATTGCTCTGCTGGCTTTCCGTTAACTCCATACGACACGGCGTGAATACCTGGCCACCAAGTGTTTTTGGGAATATCTGGTTGTTCACCAGCCTCACATAACCAAAAACCGGGCTGTAGAACGTTAACGTTTCATACAGTATGCGGTTTGGTCGCTGGCTCTGGAACTCTCTTAATGTCGGCATTACGGTACCCTAGGGATGCTTTCCGGATCCCGGTCATCAGGATATCCGGTAACAATGATATCCAGCCATGACGCCCATGGCGGTGGGAGTTCGACGATGATGTCGTCAAATTCATCATCCGAGTTAACCAGTTTGCGTGATATTACATCCCCGCTCCAGGTGAACACGGACCCAGACTGCGACCACGTGGGCCACGCGAGGAAGTGAAGCTCCTGAAGCTCAATACCGGTATCGCCGGTTCCTGTGCCGACTGGCATCGTGAACCATTGGTTACCATTATCGAGATAATTGGGACTTCTCAACCACTGCATAAAAGCCCGGTGCTGGTCTCTGGTTCTGAAAATCCACGTGAGTGAGAAGGACGTCTTCAGATCATCAGTCAGCTTCTGGAATATCGGTGCTCCGACTGTGGGTTGGTCAGTGCGAAAACCGGTGTCGGTAGAGGGCGTCTTCCCTTTCTGCGCCAGCGGAAGCCAGTCAGGATATGGTATTGCCATGTTATTCCCTTGCTTTGCGTGGTGCCTGGTGGTTTGTCTGGATGGCCTGGCTCACCCTTCCTCCCTGGTTAATATCTGCAACTATCATCTCGATGGTCACTCCATTTCCATTTTGTGTTGCCTGAGCATCTACGGTTGCGCTGGTGTAGTTCTGAATGTTGATGTAAACAGGAACAGTCCCACTACCACTCTGCATATCCTTGTTGCTGATCACCTTGCCGTTGTCGCCTGGGATCATGTACTGGCTACCATTACTGGCCTGGTAGATTTCCGGCATACCGCCTTCGCCTACCTGGTACATTCCTCCTGCTGATACCGGGCCGCCGTTCTTACGCTTGCCCGCCAGAGAGCTGGATAGCGCCATCGCCGCTATTACTGCACCGATACCGATAGCTGCTGCACCACCAAATGAACCGATAGACGCGACAATAGCAGCGGGTGTCCATGCTGCTGTGGTTGCGGCTGCCGATGATACGCTTGCTGCGGTAGTAGTCGCGGTTCCAGCAACGGCGGCTGACGTCGTGGCTGCTGTCGCTGCAATTTGCGCTGAGCTGCCTGTAATAGCGGATTTAACCCAATCAACGCCCATCTGCACGAACGATTGAACAACACTGCTTAGGACGGTGTTGGCAATGTTCCCAAGCGCATCATTTAGGCTTTGCGTTCCATTCAGGATGCCGGTGATGCTGCTTGACACCGTGTTCATCGATGTTTGCAATGTGTCAGCAAATAACTGCGTTGCCACATTTTGTTGCGACCATTCCGCCCACATTGCGGCTGTTCTCTGGTCCCGATATTGCTTCTCAATTGCGGCGCGAGTGGCCTCTATTTCTGCAATTTTCTGCGGATAAAGTGCAGCGTACTGGTTAAGTGACTGCATCTGGGCCTGGAAATTATTATCAACCCCAGCGACAGGTGATGCGGCCCCCTGTAACTGCTTATAACCCTGGTCGGCATCTTTCCTTTTCTGAATTGAAATAGCAGCCTTTTCGTTAGCCTCACCAAGCGCTTTAGCTTCTGCCATTTGCTGTTGAGTTGCAGAACTACCAAGGGATTGCTGTGCTCGCAACCCCGCCTCTTCAATGCGGCGCTTTTCAATAGACTCCGTTGTCAAATCAGAGGCAGCACGCAAATTCTGCAACTTCTTGGTTATTGACTCTTCTGCGCTTGCTGAGCTTTTAGCAGCGGATGCGGCTTCCCTTGTCGCTTTTGCTCCAGCTTTTGATGCCTGAGTGTTGGCCTCTTGCTGCTGGTAGGTTTGCAACCTAACGTTGTAGTAATCACGGAATGCCTGAGTCCCCTCTTTGATCCCCTGATTCTCAGCATCTCGCCACGCCTGAGCTTTCATCTTTTCATCGCCAGTTTGCCTGGTGATAAACAGTTCCTGCCTGGCTTGTTTCAGGGCTTTGTCCTGACTTGATGTCAGGCTGTCAGTCATCTCCTTCAGTGCTTTGAGTCGCACTGATGCATCCGCGCTAGTCGTAGCTATTTCAAGAAGTCGCGCTGCATATTCTCTGGCTGTTTTCGCACCAGATGACTGACCATCACCAACTTTTTGCAGGGTTACGATCAGTGCATTCAGCTTCTCGTCAGATGGGTTTTTAGCAATATCTGATAGCTGCTTGGCAAATTCATATGCCTGCTGATCTGTTAAATCAAATTTGCCAGCCAGCGCGCCTACAGTGGCAATCATAGACTGCATGGTTGTTTGACCGGCTCGACCTGATGCCGCCGCCTGCTTCATTGCCTCACTGAAGTCATTTGTGGTGATGCTTAGAGTGGAAAGGTAATCATTGAAAAGCTTAACGCTGGCATAGCCACCGCCAAGGGACGAAACAAGTGAATCACCAAATCCGATGAAATCCTTCGATGCCTTCTGAACCTCAGTCGATACTTTTGCCAGGGCAGATTGAAGCTCTATTTCAGCCTGGTTGCGCATCAACGTTGCAACCTGGATATTTACCCTTGCTAGCGCCGCGTACTTCTCAGAGAGAGCTCCCACGCCGTTCTGTGAAATTGAAATGACTTTATCCGTCGTTTCGATCGCATCCTTGAGTGCATCAATGGCATTTTTGCCATTCCCAAGCGATGCCACTAGCGTACCGGCGACCACCGTACTCAACGCGATAATTGCGCCAATAACTGCGCCACCCGGGCCGAATGCACCGGCAAGTTGCGAGCCCTGCTGAGAGAAAGCAACTAGTGCTGACTGACCGCCCTGCACCTGAACAATGAAGTCCTGCACCTGATAGCCAGCCTGCTGCATGCTGGACTTCCACTTACCTGTTCCCTTGGCTCCAGTTTCCACGCCAGTCTTCATGTCATACAGACGCCCGGTCAACTCACCGATTTTCTGCTTCTCTTCGTCTGTCGCTTTGGACCCGGCGCGAAGTTGTGCTGCCAGTACAGCTGCACTTCGAGCACCATTTTCTTGTGCTTCATCCAGAACAGCTAGCTGGTTACCGAGCGCTTCAACAATGGACTCTGCCCGGTTGAATTCGCTGTTAGCACCGCCAGTTCCACTGCGGGCTTCTGCCATTGCCCGAGAAATCGTGCTGAGGTTTGTGTTTACCTTTTTTAGCTGGTTATCCATGGAGTTAGCGTAACCAGCCAACTCCGTAAACGCTGCACCTGTTTGTGAAGTGCTTTGGTCGAGGTTATCCATTCCTTTTCCGGACTGCTGGGCTGCAGTGTCCAGTTTATCCAGAGCATCAATGGCCTGCTTCCCGCCCTGCAGCAGCGGCTCAACGTCGGCGCTGATTTCATAAACTATGCTACCGGCGCTCTTCTCACCTGCCATGTCATTCTCCGGTTATTTTGCAGCCTTCGCCCGACGCGCGGCCTGTTTCTTCAGATAGTCATCAGCGACCGCGTCATACTCAGCTCGTGTAAATCCTTTCTGGTCTGGATACTTCGCCGCCAGCAACATCTGGAATTCTGTCATCGTTAGTTGCGACGCTTCCGCCCGGTTCATGCCGAAGTGGCTGCGCGCCGCACTAATGTAGTCGAATGCCTTGAACTCTGATGTGCGCTCACCTGATTCGTGTCGTTGCAGCTGGCGCACCTTCGCCTTACCGACCACTCCATGCTGTATCAGGTGCTGTGCCAGAACGATGATGTCGTTTTTGGGGAGTTGTCCTGAGCGATAAACGATGCAGTGACGCCATCCTTTCCACTCGCCTATCATTGGCGTCAAATCGGCATCACAGCACGCCTGCAAAACATGCATGCTCGTTGATAACAGTTTTTCAGCAGCGCGATTAAACGATGGGGAAAGCCAGTCAGGCAAACGATGCAATGTCCCTGCGCAGGCCTCAATAAGCCGGGAAACGTCACTGCCATGGATGGTGGCGTACGCCTGCACAATCTCTTCAGGAGTTCCGATCCTCGTCATCGCCTCAAATGATGGCCTGAGCAAGTAGTCTTTACCACCGGTCAGACTGTCGCTCACTGAGAGCTCGCCAATATCGGTTAATGCAGTCATAAGCCCTTCCAGTAAACGGTCATTATCAAGGGCAACACGCCGCCCTTTGGAATATCCGTTAGGTAATGGTTACCGTATGCACGGCAACAAAGTTTCCGTCTTCGGTGTTAACGATGATCTGCGCGCTGCCGGTGGCGACACGCGTCACGGTAACGGTTGTACCGGAGGCGGCGGCCGTTGCTTTGGTCGCATCAGTAGTCGCTACAGTGAAGTCTTTGTTGGTTGCGCCGGTTGGTGCAATATTCACTGTGAATGTGCTGGTACCGCCTGCAGTTCCTGTACTGGTTGCCGGGCTCAGAGTGACGCCAGTCACTGCTACAGCCGTCACTTCATTCACTTCGATGGTGGTTGCATCGCCAACTTTGAACTCTGTGCTAAAAGTTACGATATCGTTAGTGCCGCCATCAGAGCTCAACGCCGTGATGTTCATATACCCGATGAACTCGATCGGGCCGTAGTCCATGCGAACCCAGATTCCTGGCTGGCGCTTGGCCTTCAGTTCATCAGCAAAATACTTGATGAACTTGCCGACACCGTACTGGTCCAGTTTGTCCTTCTTGCGTACTTCACCCTCAAAGCTCAAAGTGAAATCGCTGTTGGTGATGATGGTTTCGACATAGCCGCCGCCGTCATCCGCATCCGAAGTGACCGAGTTCGGGTTAAAGTCGAAGCCTTTCGACGTGCCCGCCGCAAGTGACATCCACTCAGCCTCAAGTGGTTTGACATCCGGGCAGCCATCGGCGACTTCCAGCACGACCGCACCGCCGAACAGGCGTTCGTTCGAGTTCTGGCAATTAGCCATGTGAAACTCCTCTGTTACATAAAGAAAAACCCGCCGTAGCGGGTCATTTGGTTGGTATGGCTATTCGCCGTAAGTACAGGCGAACTGGAGTCTGAAGACTATTCGCCCTTCTTCTGTGAGAACCGGCGCGGGAATTGCGCCCATATTCTGGATGTAGCCGACACACTCGTCAGCCATGGGGTTGGCCTTGACATAATCGACGATCCGTTGCACGGCATTGAGCGCGTCTTTGCGCTTGTCCTTCGCGCCTACAATATCGACCAGGACGTGATACTCAGAACCGAGGTCAGTTCGGATATTCGACCCACCGTTTGGCCTGAATACCATGATCGCCTTCGACAGGTCGCCCGGGTCGTCATACATCAGTTGCTGCACTGTGAAGCCAGTCGTTAGCCCGGCGTCGCCGAACATATTGCGCACCCGCTCGTGCATCATGGGTGTCATAGTGAAAGCTCCTTGCGCATCACCGCATCAACGTTATCGCGCTCGTCATTCGCGCCTTTGGTCAGGAATTGAGGCTCACCATGAGGATCCCAGTAGTTACCCGTCCCGGTACCTCCGCCGAACTCTTTCGGTTTCTGTGGGCCGACTGATGAGCGATTACTGGTTACGCCGAAGTGCGCGCGCGGTTGCCCTTTCAGCTTGCCTGACGCCTCATGCACGTACGCGGCATAGTTGGCGGAGTAACCGATTCGCCCAGTAATGAGCACGCCGCCAGCGTCAATTTCACGAAACTGGCTGTTAATCAGCGTTGAGGTGTCGATCGGGGTGTAATAGGCTGCCCGGGCACCGATAAGCATCATCGCCGACTGAAGCGCGCGAATTACCTTGCGGCCCTTAACGTCGTTAATGACATCGTTCAGGTGCTTCTTTGCCTGGCTGATGCCCTTCACTTTGATGCCCATAACTACACTCCCGTCAGGATTGCGTAATCATCCGCCACTCGCTCGAACGTGTCGGCGTAGCGGATAACCTGCCGCACCTCGTCAGCACCGGCTAAAACAGGGTCGGCTTCGGTCGAAACGCCAATCAGCAGGTAATCACCGGCGGCAGCCAGCGCGAACTCCGTCCAGACGGTATTTTTCACGACGATTTCAGCGCCCAGATTGGCTAACTTCTTGCTGAGCCCGCCCTCGTAATCACAGAGGATTTGCTCAGGCTCGGCATAGCCAAGCGGATCGCCGTATTCGTCATTGCCGTCCAGCTTGCGCCAGATGGTCGTCGTTGCTGTGTATGACCAGTTCGCTACCGATGACATCAGCCCTCCTTACAACTCAGGACAACCGTCACGTTTCCACACTGGCCTTTCAGTTGTTCACATCGCTTTAGGGCATTTGGTGGGATGATCGAGCCCATGACTACCTCGCCAACACGGTAAAGCCTGCTGTTTTGCAGTAATCCACCTCGTTTCATTCTTTCCACCTCAGCACCTTCGCGCCGGTAGCCCGGATGCGATCACAGTTGATATGCCACTCGCCATCAGATTTAACGTAGCCGGTAGTCTCCCGCCCGGTGTCCGTTTGCACCCAGACGCGAGACAATGCTTTCGGCTTGCTCGCCGTTACCGGTTGCCACTCCATCAGCAGCCCCCGACAACAGCAAAGAACCCGACAGAGTTGCCCGCGCTGATTGGTAGCTCTCCAGTGCATCCACTCGTATCAAGTTGAGACAGGGAGTTACGCAGCCAGGTGATGCTATCGTCGCCATACTCAAACGAACGAGACGCGCCAGACGGTGCGCCCTGCGATTTAATGCGGCGCGCACCTGATGACGTAGCCATGAGTGCCGCGGCATACATCAGAATCAACTTAGAGGAGCACTCGTCATACCCGGCCCCATTGAGGCACGGGATGATTTTGTTCACCACGCAGAGAATCGGATCCAGCAGCGCGCTGGGTATGCTGTAACCCAATTCACCGAGGAACGCCTGCACGTCTGCCGCCGTGATTGGGTCAGCCATGGTTATTTCGCCTTCTTCGATTTAGCGGAGGTGTCTTCATCGTTGCCTGGCGTCGACACTTCCAATTTGCGGTCACCATCAGATACGACCTCTACCAGCCCAGCGGATTTCCACTTATTAGCTGTCTCTTCGCTGACCTCCACCTTTGCACCAACCTCCAGTTTCTGAAGATTGGCACCGGAGAAAAGGTTATCGCTAATCACTTTAACCAGTGCCATATCTCACCCCTTAGCTGTGTGCGTAGATGACTGACTTCTTGCTGTTGATGTCGGTCTTAACCATCAGGCCAGCGGCGCCCCAGGTGCGCCAGATGTAATCGCTGTTATAGAACGGACGCGGATCGGCAACGGTACCGAACGCCTGGCCTACAATCGGAGCAATCACGCCAGCAGTCAGTGGAACAATCAGGATCTGGTTGCCGGTCAGCTGAGCATCCTCTTTAATCGCGGAAATACCGGACAGTTTCAGAAGCTCCTGCAGAATGGTGTCAGACTGGTAGTTGTCGCTGAAGTAGCGCTCCAGGTTGGAGATGATGGCGCTCGACACATACCAAGTCTGCTCTGCGTACTGGTTGTTAGTCAGCTTGAGAGTGTCACGCAGCTTAATAGCCGCGTTACGGATCTGCTCAGCAGTGGCGGATGCGCTAGTGAAGTCGATATTCAGGCCAGATGCACCCAGATCAACCATCGCTACACGCTCGTCGTTTTTCAGGCCCTTCCAGGTCTTCTCATCGAACTTGATGTAAGTCCCTTCAGCATCGCGATAGCCGTTATAGATGTAATCAACGTACTGGCGGCGTACTTCGTTGGTGGACTCGAACTGTGCATCAGAGATGATATCGAACGCGTCCGGGTTGTTCAGGCGCGGCTCACGCCAGTGGAATTTGAAGCCAGTATCATGCACCGGCACCATCGTACCGTCGTACTGGTACTGCACTGCATCCAGCGCCGCACCGATCTGGCCTGACATGGAGGTGTGAGCCCACATACGACCGCCTGACTTGGCGTATTCGTACACGGTCTGGTTGATGCGCACAGAGCGAGACAGCGGCATCAGATCGTTGAACAGAGTGAATTCTGTATTTGGCTGGAATTGACGCAGCACGGTCTGGTCAAACGCTTTATACAGATCTGCAGGTGAGCGTACGGCGTTGATACCATTCAACTGACTAACAGCATTAATGCGGTCTGCCATCTCCTGCATCACGTTGACACCCTGATGGTTAAGGGCAGCATCACGCTCCTGAGAAAGCATACCGAACTGGTACTGGTTAACAGCCAGGTTGCCGGTCTTTTCGCCCAGCGATTTAGAATAAACAAGCATTCAGTGACTCCTTACTTAATCACTACGCGAATGAGGTCGCCAGCAACGGCGGTAATTGAGCGCTCTTCGTCGCAGTAGCAACGATCGGCCTCACCAGTGGCCCACTTCTTCACCTGGCCGTTTGCGATAGAAAGTGCATCGCCTTTTTTGTAGGTTCCTGCCGCGGCGCGCACGTTCAGGAACATGCCCGGCAGCGGGTGAATGGCCACTACCAGATCATCGACCGCAAACGTGTCATCAACTGACTTGCAGCGCAGATAATCAAAGTCAGCAGCGTAGATGACTGCGGTTTCACTGCCGTCTACGGATGCTTTGAATACGCCAGCATCGAAGAAGCCCAAAGTACCAGGCTTGACGGCTGTCGCGCGGCCTTCACGGTTGAGCAGCGGATTAGGGAATACGCCACCGGCGTGAATTACGTGTTTTCCATCTTTAGCCATTATTTACTCCGGCATTTCGCTGACTGATTGAGATGAGTTGACCTGGCGGAATGCACCATTCAGGCCGGTTGAGGTCTGGCATTGAGCAAACAAGCCATCCAGAGCTGCGCCATCGAGCGCGTTAACCGCAAGGTCGTCCAGGCCAAACTTCGTTTTAACGGCTGCGCGCTTTTCGCCTTTCTCTTTATCTGCATTAACGGTCATGCCAGATTTAACAGCGGCGAGATCATCAGCGAATGGTTTGAACCATGCAGGTGCTTGCTCACTGTTGGTTGCGGTATCTTTGGCCTTCTTATCAGCCTCTTCTTTATCTTTCTTGGCCTTCTCATCAGCATCTGCTTTCGCTTTTGCGTCTTCAGTGACCATCTGGTTATACGCATCCATCAGCTCAGCTTCAGTCTTACCTTCGACTTCTTTGCCTTTCGCTTTCAGCGCGTTCGTGATGAGTTCTTTCATCGGGTTTGCTTCCTCTTTGACGTGCTTAGTGTTGGCGCTGAAAAACGCCATGAAGTGGTTGAGCATCTGCTTTAATGCAGGGTCTTGCGGATCAGGGATATCGCTATCTGACAGGTTTACAGTTTCAATCTGCTGCTCATCTCCATCAGAGTTAACGAAGATGCCTACGCCTTCATCCGGCGTACCGGCACCAGGCTCATCGAGCAGCACCGCCACATGGTCAAACATCATGTTGGTGGCGATCTCGTTGTACTTCTTGCCCTTCGACTCGCCGTTGGCGGCGATACCGGAATACAGCAAGCCAGTGGAGATGTGGATCGGGTCAGCGTTGGTACCGGCCAGCATCTCGTCCAGGCGGTTAATCAGGCGCTTGCCCTTATCGCTGGATTCGGCGTACTGGCGGTTGACGTACATGTCTCCCGTCACCTTGCCGTCGGTGTGATTGACGTTCTGAAGCCAGGCCCCAACGTGATACTCGTTCACCGCCCGGACATCGCGCGCCGACACATGCTTTCCGTCCACTTTCGGGTGGCCCAGAGGCATCGGGTTACGTTCGAGAGTGTTGTAGGCCTTTTCGATTTCTGCTGCCGGGTACAACTTCCGGTTCATCACAATATCGTCCACAACAGGCGTGATGCCGCGAACCACGATATGTGGCTTGCCGTCGATGGTTTCAGTGGTGATGTTTGAAGCGGAGTTGACGACGGTCAGCACGTTAACGCGGTTGCGTTTCATGCTGGGTCCTCATTGGTGGATTTCAGGCAATAAAAAAGGCCGCCGTGGCGACCCTTCTATTTTTTATTTCAAACGAATTCTTGCATCATGAAGATTGATTTTCCTTCTTCCATCGAATAGCTCGACTTCTTTTTTACAGGAAGGGCACCATAATGCGTCAATATCGCGATCTACAGGGGTTTTACAAGTTTTGCAGTAAAGAGTGCCGTCTTTATCCCATAGTTGCTCAAACTTCATTTTATAATGGCTTGATGGTTTGCGAAGCTTTGCTATTAGCACCACCACTGTGATGGCAAGTACAGCGATAGCAAATTCACGCCAGTATACTAAATACGGAGTTATGTACCCCCTCGCAAAGCCGTATATAAATTCCTTTCCTGAATCTGTAAGCATTGGTATTGCTATCGACGTGAGAATAAGGAAGATGCCAGCTAATATTTTTTTCATATCAGTAAAGTTGTAAGTTGCGGTTTCTCAACTCTGCATTAGACGTTAATTTTCTTCAACTGTCCACGCCTTACGCTCTTTCGCCAATTTATCCGCCAGCCCTTCATTGAATATTCTGCCGTCGTCGTTGAGCAGCACCGGAATCTGGCTGCAATAGCAGTTGTACCGGTTACCGTTTTCTGCGTAGAAGTCCCGCACCTCTTCGGTGGCGTAGACCTTGCCGTGACGGCTGGCGTGCCACGCTCTAGTCGATGGCTTCAATGCTGACAGCCACAGCAGACCGGTATTCAACCCCAACCGGTCTGCAGCCCAGTCCGTTTCGTTCCACTGCGCCTGGCGCAGCGCGCCGACCTGCTCAGTCTGAGCGACAGTCTTCGCCTTCGACATGCTCACATCGAGGCGCTTGCTGATAACGCTGGCAGTCTCACGCGGGTTAACGCCCCGCGCCACCGCATCGGTGATGATATTGGTCAGGTCACCACGAGCGGTGTCGCTGATGACCTTCCAGTCACTGAACGTTGTCAGCCTTGCCGCTGCTATCTGATTTAGATAACCGGGGCTGCTTAAAAGCTGCTGTAACGTCGTCTGGCTGGCGTACACCTGTGACTGTTGCGAGAAGTTGTTGAGTGCTTCTAAAGTCCCACGTTGCGCCTCAGCGGCGACGTAATCCATCGCCCAGAGGTTTTGCTCGCCACCATCCAGCAGGTAATCGTCGAGAATCGACTGCACCGCTTCGAGCAGGTCAGCCAGTTCCTGCGCCGACATGTCATAGATGAACTTGCCAGCGTTTACCTGGTAGAGCCGCATATCCTCGCCGTGGTCGTGGCAGAGGAAGTGCCAGTTGTGGCTGTTTACCTCACGCTCACGACCGGTCAGGCGGTGGTCGAACAATGCTTTCAGTGCGTGCTTGATGTTGAGATACCGGTCTTCGATATCCCGGAACATCGCGGCTACCTGCTTTGCCGATCGGGTCGGGTCAACTTTGCTTCGCGGAACTACCGGTGTCCCTACTTTCGTCTTTTGCTCCGGTGTCATCGGAAAGAGGATCATCGGTCGTTACCTTTTTATTTGGGTCAGGTGGCTTAACATCTTCCCGCGGCTCAAGTTCTCCCGCTTCCCTGACCTCATTCTCATCAACAGCAGGCGTGCCGTAGGCTTGCTGAGTGTCCTTAGCGACCGCCGCCATTTCCTTCATGTTGGCAATCTTCTCTTTCTCACTTGGCGCGAGCAGATCAGACCAAGTTAACGTAATTTCGCCAGACTTCGGCGTCTCGATAACCTCCACAGTCCATAATCGTTCAATAACTGCGGTTCCCCGATCGGTCTGGAACCCATTGCGGCGACCATTGCAGCGCTTAGCAAAGTCGTTTTTGTCCTGATCTGACGCAAGCCTTCCGGTCTGCTGACCAAACAGTATTGTGAATGGCATCTGAACTGAAGATGAGAACTGGTTTGCTGACACTGTCCACGTAGGGCCAGGATCGGCAGCAGCGACAGACAGGACTTTCGCCTCACCATCCTGTGTTACCAATGCTGAATCTGTACCTGAGTTCAGCTTTTGAATGGCAGCATTCAGCGCCTCAGCAAGACCTGAATATCCGGCTTTCTTAGCGTCATCAGCAATTGTCTTGAGATTCGTATCCTTTGACATGTTGATCCCGAGTTGCCTGCTGGCATTCTTCAGGAACCCTTCAGCGCTACCTCCTGACGTTTTCCCCATATCAAGCAAATCGTTATAACCTGCTCGCAGGAAAGGAATGCCAGCCAAAGACGACTCATCTTCGGAGCCTTCGCAGAACATGATGATGCGTTCTGGGTGAATCTTGATAGAGCGCATTGGCCCGGAGATATTTCCGTTATCGCCGACCTGCTGCTCCTGGAAATAGTAAAATTTCGGCATACCGTAGTCCGGAGACTTTTGGTCTTGCTCAAGCTCGCCAGGCTTAACCTGCGCTTCCCATGCGGGGATCATCTTAACCAGACCACGCTCTCGTGAGTTGCGCATAACTTCGCGGTTAACTGGTTCATCCCAGTTTCGGCTATCCGCAAACTGAAGGATAAGTGCTGAGTAATGCCCAACCAGATTTCGCCTGTCGGCGTCTTTGACTTTTGCCCAGTACTTCTTCATGAGCTTTGTTACTTTCTTTTCCCACGGCGTGGACTTTTTAGACTTCTTCGTCTCGTCGCCATCCACGATTACTGGCGTGTCAGTCCAGCATGCATCAAGCAATTTATGCACCGCGCCGAACGCAGCACCATTGCGCTCATACATGTTGTAGAAGTGGTCAAAGTCGAGACTCTCTGGGTAACCAAATTCACACCACAAATGATGTCGTTTCGTGTTACCCGACTTATTAAATCCGCTGGCATAAAGCTGACGTGATCGAGATACCTCGGCAAGGCTATTCACAATGAGCCCAGCGAGGACTTGCATTTCTGTGTCGTTACTCACTGAGTTGTCCTTATGTGAAGAAGATTGCGCCTGTTCGTTTAGGCGAATGCAGTACGCGGTAACGTGTGGCGTCGAAGTCGTGGTCTTCCTGAGTGGTATCGACGTCATCAGGCTTCTTATCGTCACGGACAAGCACTGGTATGCGACTAATCCAGCCCCGACAGTGCTCCATGACATAGAAGGCTGGCTTCTCAGGCATTCCTGATTCCGTGGACTTCCCCTCTATCACCGCCTCTAGCATGTCTGCGAAAAGTGATGCACCGTTGATACGGGAGCCAGGTTTCTTATCAGCAGCCAGCCACGTAACGCCCTGCGCCTCCATCTTCTGCGCAATGGATAGCTCGTTGTCGCCAGTGTTGAATATCGCCCCGTCAGCAGGGCCGGGGATGACGCTGCTACATATGCCGGGCACGATGTGCATCTGCCCTTTCCCTTGCGTTTCCTCTGGCTCGTCGACTTCCTCACCCATCAGGCGCTTATCAACCCACGCGACGCCTTTGGCTACGTTTGTTGATGACATATTGAGGCCTTTGTTCAACTCGTCCGGCGGGCAGCCGTACCATTCACCAATCAGGATTAGTGAACCGGTAGGCGGGCAGAACTTACGTCCATCAGGTAGCGTTGCTTCTGTGCCATCTGATTGCGCCCACCACAGGTTAGCGAACGGCTTGGACTCACCCCAGTCATGGGAACGGTCAACCGTCCAGCTTTCGGGGATGGTGAATGCCTTAATGACGTGTAGCGATTCATTCCACAGGTGGTCAAAGCGCCCGCCACTGGTTACATCCCATGAGCCCTCTACCCACGCTTTGCGACGGTTGGGGTCTTTGATAGCCATCAGCGTTGCGATGTATTGCGGATCGAGGTATGGGTTTTCTTTGAACGAGCCGTGAATGGCAACACGGGTTAGCGTCACATCCTCTTCTCGTTCAGTCTGCGGGTTAAATACTTGCTGCGTTTCCCGGATGATAGTTCCACGCGGCGCTGGCTCAATGAAGCGCTTCTTCACCCATGTATGCCCAATACCGAATGGGTTGGTCGTGCTGAATGTCTCAAGCGGGATCGGCTTGATGAGTGAGCCATCGGCAAGCGGGTAATCTTCCGGCCTGAACGATGAGCGTCGGCAGGAGAACATCATCTCGTAGAACTCAGGTGACTGCTGTTTTGTCAGTTCGTTGAAGCCGATAAACGGGAATTCCTGACCGTGGTAGTCCCAGTAGTCGCTCTCTTCTTTGCCAAACCGGAACAGCAACTCTTCGCCAGTAGGCCATACCCAGCGAAGCTCACTGGCAGACGCCAGGTAACGAGCGCCATCGTTAAACAGCCGATACATACGCTTTGACTGGGTGATGATGTCGGTGAGGTTTTTATACTCGGTATCGAATATCACACCACGCCAGAACGAGCCATAGCCCAGACCAACGAGACGACGAAATCGAGCCAACTGCGCGGCTGTTTTACCCGGCCCTCGCGTTCCCTCATAGAGTATCTCGTTACACGGGCAACTCAGGGAAAGCGACTGCGATCCGGGCAATGGCTTCCAGACGGCTTTGTAATTCATCCACCGAGTACCTCGCCTTGCTGTTGCTGTGCTGCCTTCTCCCAGTCATCAACGCTGGTGCATGATGGGATCGGCATAATGTTGTGAGTGGCAGTGACCTTCTGCTCTATCTGCTCTTTGAATGCCTGGACAGAGATATGCTTTCCGAGCAGTTCAAGGTTCTTCACCTTGTCAGGCCACTTAATCTTCTTCAGTAGCGCAGCGGTGCTTCCTTCTGATGCCATCTCCATGACCTCGAGGCCCGACAGCGTCGTGCGCCAGACCTTCGGCCATTGAGAAACAGGCTTAAGTTCGCCGGTCGAGTTCAGGATGTCGAGGACGTCCATCTGGTCAATCTCTACCAGGCGATTCAGGACATATGTCGCATTTATGCCAACTAGATCATTGCGTTGCGCTTTAAGTTCGGCAATTCTGGATTGCACGTCAGGTTTTGACATGTTTTCTGACGCGGTACGGTTAGCTGTCTTTGCGCTGTACCCCGCCCGAATAGCCGCTTGTGTGGCGTTTAAATCGATGAGGTACTCGCGACAGAACATCTCTTGTTTGTCGGTGAGTGCCATTATTATTCCTTGGATATTTTATGACTACTTACTACACAGCTGACAGATTAAGACAGTTACAAACAGGCATGGCACTGCCTCTGTATCAGTTGCCACAAAATTTATACAGTGCACACTTAGTTCAGGATATGTATGACCTTAGTGACCTGGAGAGCATGCTTGCGGATCAGTACCCATCAGGGATTTCAGTTCACGGTATGAGGTATCTTTTAAATAACGAGAATTACCTGTACGACAATGGTTCCCCTACTGCATACGTTACATATTCACCTGCAGTGGAAATAATTTTTGATAATTTTCGCCGGACGCACTTTCCAGAAAGGCCATCGAGATTCCAATGTGCATTCGGTTGCGAATCCCCAGATGAGGCTCTCAGATTTTTCGGAGACACTAGCCTACCTGTCTTCGAAATCAGCACGACCAAAAGAGTCTTTATTGCAGACGAGACTTTCCTAAAAATTGGACCAAATCATCTTGCAACCCTTGCCTTAGCCAAAAAGTACTGGTCTGGTGATGTATCAACCACCCCAAGGCTTGAAGTGATGATTGAATGTGAGGCTCAAATTGGGGCCAAAGTCAGGAACTAAGCTCTACGCCATTACGATAGGTCTGCCCATGGTGATGGCAATAAAAAACCGCCCGGAGGCGGTTGGTTGGTTTATTTAATCGGTCTTGTTGGTGGGGGTAGCTTTTTTGCAATCCCTGCGGCGTGAAGCATCGCGGACTTATATTTTTCATCGCTCGTAAGGTCAGCTATGAAGCCAATTTGCCCCACATAGTGAGCCCAGTTCTCTTCTGGCGTGCCGTTTATCCATACTGAAAAATGCTCGTGCGCTTCTCTTATTGACTCTTCCATTTTCGGCGTAAGTGAATCGAGAGATTCACCCATCTGGTGTTTTGTTGCTAGTTGCCTGATCTTTGTCAGGTAACCATTTACCAAGCCTTGTGAATTATCCATTGTAGCTCCGTATATTAACCATGGGGATTGCATGGCTTACAGACATTACTTGGGGTCGTTTCCCGCAATATCAACTGCAACACTAATCATTATCGAAGCCCCTCAGTGAAGAGCTTCTGTAATGCATTAAGATGCCTGGAATTTATCAACTTTGTCGCGAGCTATCGAAACGCAAACACCAAAAATGCAACAGGTCAGCCCATATACCACAGCGGTGACTATCCAGCCGGTGTAGGAAAGCAAAGAAATCACAGCGATTGACCTTAAAAATCCATAAACCCTTAACACGGCCGCCTGTCTTTTAATGATTGGCGTAAGAATGTCTACTATTTCTTGCTTATCACTTCGCATGCCAGAGAGGGTTTCTGAAAGAATCAAAACCGCCGCGCCAAGGAACAATCCCAGCATAACCAATACCCAATTAGCCCCTACCGCGACGTCTGCAAGGTTGCTTTTTTCATACCATATAGAGGAAATGAGTAGCACTAATACGGAGTGAGCTATTACGGATGCGAGGAACGAATTGATGACCTTCTTCATAGCGTTTTCCTTTTAGAAAGTGAGCCTGTCTCACAGAAAAGCCGCCCGAGAGAGGTCGCCACCTATAACGGCATTTCTCAGGCTCGCTTACTGAAAGGCTCTCGTTGTGAAATGCGCGTGAGATGCGCGGTGAAATTAGGGAATAAAAAAGCCCGACGAAGTCAGGCTGTGTTTGTCTGTAGTGTGTGACGAATCACTTCAGGCACTGCTCGCGAACGTACTGCTGCAATCCGCTCAGTTGTTTGGTGACTGTGTCGATCCCGTCTCTGAGACGCCAATAATTGAGTTCAGCATCTGCTGTAAGTCTTGAGGGGGATTCATCATCCACGACGGAGGTGCTGGGCGTTCTGTTTGCGCAGGTAGCTTTGAGCTGCAACTGACGCTTGCCAGCGACAACATCAGTACGAATCCTGTCGTTTTCAGCTTTGGCATCTGCCAGTTCTCCGGTGTATTTGGCATCCAGTGCAGCTACATCACGCTGCCGGGTTGTCATGTCGGTGATGGTGGCGTTCGCCAGATTCAGCGCCTGAGTTTTCTCATCTCGCTGCTTCTTGTATTCGGTGGCGTTGTCGCGGTAGTGGTTAACAGCCCATCCAAGCGATACCAGCAGGCAGATAATCACAGCCCATATAGCGGCGGTTACGCGGCTCATGATTTTGGCTCGTTAACCGTGCCGCCTGCCTCTTTGAATTTGGCGATGAGGTTATCTGCTTTGTGCTCAAACTGACCGTAACCAGCGCCAGGGAGTGATGCCCAGATATTGCTGCAGCGATCGATGGCCTGACGAATGTCTCCAGAGTCGATTAAATCCAGCGCGCGGCGTTCTTTGATCTGCTGCAATGCGACAGCATCCTGACTGGCAGGAGAGAAGCCTTTCAGGCCTAGCTGTTTGCGGTAGGCATCCCACCAACGTGACAGCAGTTGATAACGACCGGCGGCCGTGGATTTCAGTTTCGGATTCAGCGTTACCAGTTTGCGGGGGTGATCTGAATAATCAGTGAAAAGCGATCCACCGACAATCACATCGTAGCCGCGGTTCTTTGTCGGTTGTCGGCCATTGTCAGTGCCTTCTGACCAGGCCAGCATGTCGAGGAATGCTTTTCGCTGTGAGTTAATTACTTGCATCGTCTACCCCTACCTTCTTGGCAGTGAATTTCTTGATAAGAGATCCGATTGAAGCGGTACCGAGATAGCCAATAAAAACACTGCCGATATAGGCAAGGTTTGTGCTCATACCGATGAACACGAGAATGTCCCTTACGAACCAGGCAAACATCGCGCACATCAATCCATCAATCAGCGTCTTTGAAAGCGTGTCACCGTTATACCGGCCACGCAGATACGCCATGATGAATGCCAGAATCGCACCAATGCCCTGCTCTTTGGCAGCTAGCAAAGCGGCGATGAAGTCTTGTTTGTAGGGCATCTTCATAGTCTCTCTCCTCGCAGTAGAAGCGGGAGCTGTGTTTGTAGTGGGGAAAGGCCGTCCGACACGATAGCTACGTGGCTTCTGAGGGTGATTGTCGGCGGCCTGAATAAAGAGCCCACGGCGCGGTGGGCAAGAGGGTAAGGCATGTTGGCTCTGCGGCCTGGTTTCCCAGCTGGCGGGATTTGGTAATCTGGTTCAGGGCTCTCGCGTATGAGCTTCAGCGTGTCGTGCGGCACGTATTCACTCAAAAGCCCTGACCGGATTGCAGCCATAAAAAAACCCCGCCGAGGCGAGGTCTTGAATTCGTTACCTGTCAATGCATACAACAATGACACAATATCAGATTTATACGAAATATAGCCATTTCAGTTCGGTTTTGCAAGACTTACATCTAAATTTGTCGCCTTTTGTTGTGAACGTGATCGCGAAACCGAGTGAAGAGACTGATTATCCAGGCTTGTAAGGATACGCCTCATGCCTTGCCAGTGCGGGAGATAGGTTTCTGTCCATGTGGATTTTGCCACACCTACCAGTTCAGCCAGCTTCTGATATTCGTACGCCTCCTTCCCTGCCTGCTCTGCTTTGACATCCTGCGCCGCCAGCCAGATTAGAGCCTTCAGTCTGTCCATTGTTTTTCCGGCTACCTTCTTCGCACCCATCTGCGCTTTGAACTCTGCCCACGCCCACTGAGTGATAGCGACCTGATGCTCGAAACGGGTGTTCTCGCTGTAGCTCCATAGCAGCCACGCTTTCTGATGCTCATCCAGAGACAGTACAGCGCGACGCCATGACGATGTGCAATATTCGACGTGATTCACCAGGGGGATATGTGAGCCTTTGGCGCGGGACTGTTTGCCGGGTATGGGCGGGTTATCCAGAGTCTGCCATTTCTCATTTTGAGCATCCCACACTCGCGGCTTTTTGCGTTTAAATGTGCCGGTATCAGACTGGGCGTTCTCCAGCCATGCCATTAACTGACCTTTAGTCGCCCCGCTCAGATCGGCAGTGGCAACAATCAGTTGCTGGCGGATGTATTCCAGGCGTTGAGTGTTCATGCTGATGCTCCCACTGTCTTATAGCTGCGAATGAAGTTGCGAAGAAGTCTGTAATCAACCAGGAAAGAATCCGGAGTACGGAACATGCGAAGGAATCGCCAGCGCAAACGGGTCAACTCGATTTGCTCGGTGCTCATGCTGCCTCCCTGATAAGCTCAAAGTCGTTCAGGTACAGTCCGCCAAAGCTATACAGGATGCCGTCACGGATGTTTTCGAGCGTGGCGCAAGGGAAGTAATTGAGATAGAACTCTGCAGCTCTATCAGTAGCACACAGAAGCTCTGATGCATGATTGACGCGGATAACGAAAAGCACATCCTGGAAGATTGCCGCTGTTTCACATGGGTAGTGGATTTTATTCATGCTGCAATCTCCTGTTTGCGCGCGCGACGCTTCTCAAGCTGTCGTGCTTTGCGAGTGAAAATGGATTTGATGCGCTGAAGGTATGGGATATCGAACCGACGCGGCTCGTTGTCAGACTCGATGCGCTCGACGCGTTCCAGTCCAATTCGTTCAATCAGGCGAATGCGGTACTCGACGGCATTGCCACTTAACTGACGGTTGCACCGTGTACAAGCCGAGTGGACGTTAAACACGTTGAATTTGAGATGCGAAGCAGCACCGCGGGAACGGTAATGACTGGCGTCAATGGCGCTTCCGGTCAGGTAGTTGTTTTTCCCAATGAGTGGATTGCCGCAGCTGACACATTCTTTCCCATCATCGCGGATCCTGATGTACCTATTGAATGCAGACTGAGCCTCTTTGCCCCATTGGGATTTCGTCTTGAAGGATTCGCGCATCTTCTGGCGACGGGCCCGGCCCTCTTTATCAGCCTGATGTTTGTCCTTGATGCGCTTAGCCTCGGCCTTCACCTTCTCCTTGGTGCGCAGCTCGATGGCATAGATAGCTCCGTGCGCAGGACTGCACCAACGGATGTTGTCGTATTGCGGGATGAACCACTCGTTGCACACTTTGCACTTACGGCGGGATGGTTTACGCATTGTGATCACCCCACTGCTTGGCCCACTCGATTTCGATGCGGGACTTCTCGCTGAATTTGACGTTCTGCTGAGTGCCGAACCAGTAGATAGCCTCGATGACTTCAACCATCTGCTTGACGGTCATCTTGCTGGTACGCTGTCCGAACATCACGATGCCGCCATCCAGACCGGGGGCCATTCGCTGCTCTTGCTTCTTGGACTTGGCGACCATCGCGGTTATCAAATCCTTCCAGTCATCCGAGTCGTATTTGTTGCCGAACCAAAGAACCTGGTCGGAGAGGTCTTTCAGCAAAGGCCACATCTTGCGATTCTGGTCTGCTGTACGGGTGAGTTCTTTGATATCGAGAATCAGAGGGCGCTTAGCATCCACTGGCAATTCCCGGATAAACTGTATGGCGTTCTGCTTAACGGATTCGTTAACGAGATGGAATTGTTGCTTCACGCTTCACCTCCGCAGAGGTCAAACGCAGAACGCAGAAAAGCACAGGTGCCGGAAAGCATCTGTGACAGGTGATGTGATACTTGTTTGTTCATTTGCGCCATTGTGTCCCCACTCTGGCGCCGGATGCATTACAGCCGGGCGTTCAACTCCGACTGCAATGCAATTATCGCTTACTGATTATGATTTATCAAACGAAGTTGCGTGACGTTGAGGATTATTTCATTGGTGGTTCCGGCAACGGCATCCAGTGAGTCACATTGCACGATATGACGTTATCAATGCTCTCATCGCTAACACTCCACGAAATGTCCTGAAGCCATAACTGCCCATTGAATGATGCGTGAATTGGTTCATCTTCCACCGGGAAGCACAGAACTTTAACGCCAACTTCAGGCATTCGCTCGCTTACCGGAATCCAACCATCCGGAGTTGCCGGAGAGTTGCCAGCCTGAAGCATGGCTGCGCGGCAGGCGTCATCAATTCGGCACTGAATTCGAGATAGCAACTGCACGTCTCCGCCAAGAAATTCATTACGGCGGTTCACGTCACACATTATTTCAGTAGCAGTCTCAAGTGCTATGGTGTCGAAATGCGGAGTAATTGCCGCCACCGGCTCCCCCTTAGCCCTCCGCACTTCCCGCAGCTCTCTCATCAGCGACAGCTGCTTTGGTGTCATTCCGTCACGCTCTAACTTCCATATCATCTGGTCAAGTTCTTCGTCTGATACTCGGTCTGTTTGGTTGTTATTGGTCATGGTTACCCGCCTGCTTACGGTTAGAGCGGCATACCAGCGCCCAGAAGTTCATATCGCAAATCAGTGCAACTCGCATTTCAGCCGTGAAGCGACAGCCGAGCTTATTTGACTTGCCGACTGATCGGCGGCGCTTGCGCATAATCTTGCGTACATGGGCCGCATTAACCTCAACCTGCCGATGCCTTGAGGCGTAAACACCCTTTGCGGGTATTTTCCTCGCCTGCTGCTGGTAGGCAGTTAACAGGTCATGCACATCTGATGATTTAGCCATTCTTCTGCTCTCCTTCGATAACCTGGATGCCGGCGGCGGTCAGGCACTTCTCAACCGCATCAAGGCAGCAGTTCCACGTGTGCGCTGTGAATGGCACGTTTGAGCTGTCAACTCGCGGTGGCAGCGTGACGGTGCGGGACTCCAGCTTCTCTTTGAGTTCATCAACTTCATCATTGAGCCTGCTGATTTCCTTTCCGCGCCAAACGAAGTCCTTCTGATTACGCGCTTCCAGTTCTCTAACCTTGCATTCAAGCTCAAATGATTTTTCACTGTGAACCTTGCGCAACTGTTCCTTGTCCCACAGGTCTGATTCAAGCCGCTTAATTTTGTCTCTCTGCAAATCGACAAGCTCTACTGACTGCTGCGCCTTCTCCAACGCCTCTACCAGCGCCCGACAATCATCAGGAGAAAGAACCGGGTAACTGCCTTCGTCTGCTGCCGCTTTAATTCGCGCCATCAGTGCGGTGATATCGTTCATTGGGCCTCCTGCTTGACGAGCGCCAGCCCATCTTTGATGAATGCGTGGTACTTCTTACCGGTGAGCGCGGACTCAACCACTGGAGTTAGCGGCAGCAGAACCGAGATAATCTTCATGAATTCGTCGAAGCCGATTTCGAACTTCTCATAGCAAAGCTCATCAAAATCAAAATCCTCATCCCGCTGCTCGTCGGTAATGCCGTACATAGCACTCAGCAATTCTTCAATGTCGAAATAGTTCATAGCGCTGCTCCCTGTCGTAACTGGGCGATCGCTTCAGATAATTTATCCTTGATGACTTCAAGCCCTTCAGCGTTGCTGCTGGCGATGACAAACACGGAATCAACCTGCTCAGCGGTTTTTCCTCTGGTCCATTCGTAACTCGTGCCAATGCCGCCAGTTTTCTCACGAACCGGGGCGAAATTAATTCCGGCATCACCATTCTCGAATGTCACTACCCCAACCATCACATCGCCATTGCCGAAGTGGGCGTGAATGCTGTTGTGCTGGAATGAGAACCCGCACTTGTCGGCGTAATTCGTTAACGTCTGCGCCCGCACCTCAGCCAGATAGGCATCTGTAACCTCTGTGTCAGCATCAAAGTATCGATAACCTTCTTCAAGGAGCGCACCTTTCAGCAGCGCGTTATTAGCCGCCACCGCAGCCAGTTGCTGCTCAAGTTCTTCGTATGTTGGTTTCATGCCATCACCCCGTAAATTGATAAGACCCGACGCATTGCCGCACTGCTACGGCATTCGCTGAAAATTAAATTCGTACTAACTCGACCTGATTTCTCATCGTCAGTAGCCAGCCGGTAATAGACCGTTCGCCAGAGCTTCGACTCGACAACAATCACGCCCTCACGGAATAATGTGTTGGTCGCCTGACTAATGCAGGATCGGGAGCTTCCGTGAAAAGCAGCTACGTCAGTGGAGTTGAACGAGCGATGTGTTTTCAGGTATTCGAGAATTGCTTGTCGTGCTGTCATGACTGGCCTCCTCCCGCTGGATTACTGCGCTTGTACTTCGCCATGAGCATCTGTGCTGGCGTTGGCCCCATTGGAGCGGCTGGCGCTGACAGAGCGCGTCTGACCGGTGGAATAGGCTTTCCGGCAACAACACGCTTCTCCCACATTTCCAGAAGCGATGATGCTTCGCGCTCAAGCTCAGAGTGAGTGAGTTGTTTCTCAGTGCTGCGGCTGCGTAGCTCTGTGCAGATGTGATACATGACGGGCTTCGACCAGGGGAAAAGTTCACTGGATACGAACTCAAATGACCGGTTACGCCAGTCCCAGTATTCAGTAATCACCTCTTCGGTAGTGACGTTAAGCACCCCACCACTCTGCTTGCACCATGCGACGAACTGACCAGGCGACGGGAGGAATGGACGCTCCTGCTTTCTGGCGACGCGCATACCGCATGCAACCTGCTCGATGGTGTTAATCCCATTCTCATGGAATGCCAGCAGCCACTGGCGGCGAAACTCGTTTAACTCGGCCTGGTTGCGGAAGTTAGCCATGCTTGCCGGGAACGCGACCCGAAGCTGGTTGAACAGTTCGTTAAATATCTGCGCAGTTTGCTCGACGTGCTGCCGTGGCTCGTACTGCTCTGGTAACCCGTAGGCGACGCGTTGCATCTGCTCGCGGTCGTAGTTGTGCATCTGCTCTGCAATACTCTTCATCCCATCACCCCGTATGCCCAGTCAGTGTTGTTGAAATCGAGATCTGGCTTGCCACCCGAAGAACCGGTATCGCCAGTGAGTTGTTTTCCACGCTTGATATCGAGCTGAGTCCATTTGTCTCGCAGTGTTGATGGGCAGAGGACATTGCCTTTCCAGAACTTGTCTTCGCATGCCCACTTGAACAGCACGGCGATCTCCTTGTGAGTGCGGTGATCACGTTCACGCATCAGGCGAATATCGTTAGCCCATGCCGCATAGGTTGGCTTTCTGGCTGATGGGGATATTCCCTGCACAACAGCAAAGAGCCACTCTGCACAGCGAAGGTCTTCTGAGGTTCCCCACTGAGCACCGCGTTGGATTGCAGCGTCAGGTTTAGGGGAAGGAGATTTCTTACCGGGCTTGTCAGAGGATTCGACAGAATTCTCGGACGTAGAGGTTTTATTATTTATATTCTTGTTAAGTACCTTCTTGTTCTGTTCATCGGGTGGTCTATCGGATGGTTCATCGGCTACCAGTCTCAAGCCCGCGCCATTACTTGATTTGCCTTTATCGGATGGTTCATCGGATGGTTCATCGGGTAAAATCACCTGATATGAGGCGTAATTTGTGATGGTTATCACGGTTCCAAACCGGTTTCCTTCGGTGCTTATCATTCCCTCTTTGACGAAGAAATTAAGCATCCTGGTTACCGCTTGCGGGCTCTTTTCTTTCCCGTCCTGATCGCGAAGTTTCCTTGCCAGAATGGCCGCTGTAGTAACGAGTTGACCATTTGATAGCTCCCATTGCTTACTGGCAAATTCAACTGTTCTGACGCGGTAAGAAGCTTCTCCCAGCAGCCGTACCCACAGAGCCATCTTCGCAGTATCTTTGGCCCAGTCGGTTTGCAGGAGGCTTCTGAACAGAGAGAAATGGCCGAACTTTTTGTTCTCCATTCTGTTGCTCCGGAAGTATCCCGGCTCAGGTGCCGGGAAGTTGAATACTCTGGCGATATTTGCCATAATTACTCCTGTGAATTGATCCAGTTAATTCCACTTGAAGGCCGCTTCTGTTCCCGCAGAGCGGCTTTCGTCATTTCTGATACTCATGCTTCAAAATCCCCCTTCACTCCATCCCGGTTAGCAATCAGGATTGACAGCAAAAGAGACATGTTCGGCAGAAGGTTTTCTCGCCAGCGAGTCACCGTTGATTTGTTAACGCCAGCTACCTTAGCGATGGTGGTTGTGCCGATTTCTGCGATCTGACTGTGGAGCCATGTTTCGATTCTTCGGGCCTCCACGGTGTTGCGTGTCGTTGAATTTTCCATGTGTTAGATTCCTGATATTGATTAAATAGTTAAAGGCCATGCGCAGACACGCATAGCCATAAAGACTTGGTTTTGTTTGGAGTTAGCTTTTCAGCTACGTAGGACGGACGTCCGTTGTGATGGGCTTTGCTTATGCCGCGTTGTTGTCGCGGCGGATGCTAGGGAATGGTTTCAGTTCTTCCGCAGAAACAGAACCATCTGCATGTACGATTACCGTGATATCCCGCTTAGCTGTTAACGCTTTGAAGATAGCGCTCTGATAAACCCCAAGGTCTTGAGCAGCTTTGGTTTGACCGAATCGTTGTGCGTATTCATTAAGTTTTATGCGCTGATCCATACGACCTCCTTAGTGCATGAATTGATTATCACCGCAGGAGGTAATTATGTCAACACATGCGGTGTTAGTAAATTAACCCCTACGGTGTTAAATTTCTACTATGAGCATAAAAAAGAAACCATTAACAACAGATCAGCTTGAAGACGCTAAGCGTCTGAAGGCGATTTATGAGAGCAAAAAGTCTGCACTGAAGCTCTCACAGGAATCCATTGCCGATGCATTAAGCGTCGGGCAGTCGGCTATTGCCGCACTTCTTAATGGTGTAAATGCGCTGAACGCCAGTAACGCCGCAGCGCTTGCTAGAGTTTTACAAGTGAATGTTGGTGAGTTCAGTCCTTCTCTCGCAAGAGAAATTGAAGAGATGTATAAGTCTGTATCCACAGACTTGGTTGTGAGCAGTGATTATGATTACCCAGTGTTTTCGCATGTCCAGGCTGGTATGTTCTCCCCTGAATTTCGCACATTCACCGAGCGTGATGCGGAGCGATGGGTAAGTACAACAAAGAAAGCTAGCGACAATGCATTCTGGCTTGAGGTTGATGGTCACTCAATGACTGCGCCAGCTGGCTCTAAGCCAAGCTTCCCGGAAGGCATGTTGATTCTGGTTGACCCGGAAGAACCGGTAGATCCTGGCGATTTCTGCATTGCTCGACTTGGTGGCGACGAATTCACTTTCAAGAAGCTGATCAAAGACAGTGGGCAGGTATTCCTACAGCCGCTAAATCCACAGTTCCCTATGATGCCTTGCAATGAGCATTGCCGAGTAGTTGGTAAGGTTGTTGCTTCACAGTGGCCTGAAGAGACGTTTGGGTGAGTGAAAAATAGTGTTTGCCCGCCACACTTTAACAAGGAAAATCAAATGGTTAATGAGATAAATCCAATATCACCCCGCCAAGGTAACCTCCAGTTATTTCCTGTAAAAGAAGTTGAGATTGAAGGTGTGGCAATGGGCGTCCTGAATGATGGGACACCGTATCTCACTGGTCGAGGACTGGCTGAAATGTGTGGTGTGCATCATAGCGTAATCCAGGATATTTCTTCTGATTGGGCTAGTGAGCGCCTTAAACCCCGTGGTAAAAAAATTGATACCGTCCTCCTCGATCAAGGTATAGACGTTGAGTCACTGTTCATTCCATCTTCAGAAACAAAGCGGGATCATTATCCGTACCCAGACTATGTCTGCATGGCAATTCTTGAGTATTATGCGTTTGATGCAAGCCAAGCAAACAATGCCACAGCCCTTAGGAATTATCGTCTTTTAGCAAGACAAACACTTCGCGAGTTTATATTTAGAAGTGTTGGAATCGATCCAAGAAACCCAGTTAGCGGCGCTTGGAAGTGCTTCCAAGAACGCATAATTCTTAATGATAAAATCCCTGCTGGATTTTTCAGTGTGTTTAGAGAGATGGTTGATATCACCGTTCCCTTGATTAATGCTGGATTTGAACTGGGTCCTAAAACTGTTCCAGATATAAGCGTTGGAACTAGATGGTCAAATCACTGGAAACGTAACAAGCTTAGCGAAAAGTATGGGGATGTGCAGAAACATCCTCACGTATATCCAGATTGGTTCCCGCAGAGCAAAGCCGGCAATCTCCCTGCCAACATTTACCCAGAAGAGGCACTAGGCGAATTTCGACGTTGGCTTAGGGAAGAGTATGTGCCAAAAGGATTTAAAGAGTATCTTGCCGATAAAGTTCAGCAAAAGGTTATAGAAAATACTAAAGCAATAGAGGTTTTAGAAAACCTACAACGACCTGAGCTTGAACATAAAAAACATTGATTATCCACCCGGCCACCGCGCCGGGTTTTTATTTGACCAGACTATTCATGGTGTTAAGATGATTCAGATTGCAATCAAGGGAAATACATAATGAAAAAAATAGCTCTGGCAGTGGCATTAGCTGTAACCCTAACGGGGTGCGCATCTTCTGGAAATCAGAAACTTAAAAGCGAAACTGAAACAAGCGTTCAATCTAAAATTCAGGAAGGTAAAACCACCAAGGCTGAAGTGAAAACCTTGTTTGGTTCTCCAGATGCAGTCTCTTATACCGACGGTGGCAATGAGATTTGGAAGTACTCATTTGCCAAAGTAAAAGTAAATGGCACCTCATTCATTCCTTTCTATGGTTTGTTCCATAACGGGACGAACGGCACTAAGAAAGAACTAACCATTCTATTTAAAGATAATACCGTACAGAAATACACAATGGCGGAATCGGCGATAAACACGAAATCTGGTTGGGCCGACTAACAGCATTTTTGCCCGGCAAATAACGCCGGGTTTTTATTGCCCTTTCCTCACGAACTCCGCAGCATCCCTCAGTATCCCCTTGTGAATCACATTACCCACCGCCTTCCGCTTCGCTTCCAGGCTGTCCAAAATCGCATCACGACTAATCACTACTCCGCCGATAATCAACTCCACAACCGCCCCGCCTATCTCGCCAGCGATAAACGCTGCGCGATCTTCCAGTAACTCATCCCGCTCCATATCCATTCCCAAACCCATAACCATGCTCTCTTTGATGTTTTCTTGAGCATAACACCACCAGTGAAAAAATAAATATATCCAAACAACAAACACTTAACCATTAGCGGTGATATTTTATCTCTTGCGGTGTTGACTTAAATACCACTTGCGGTGATTATTATACCCGTCAACAGGACGCACCACTCACCAGGACAGTGAACATACAACGATTCAGTGATGAATCTACGCGGCTGAAAAGCCGAACAACCAAAGTGAGCTTTGGGAAAGCGTGTCGCGGAGCTTAGGCCTATCAGCAAATCGGGCCGGACTGAGAAGCGACTTGAAATCCGAGAATTGAAATAGGTCTCGGCGCTTTCACCAAAGTTCATTAGGAGGTCACCATGACACGCAGAACATCATTTAGTGGTTCAGCTTCAGGCCGTCGCCGTGAGCGCCGCGCAGCTCTCCAGAGCGAATTAACAAGCAGCACCGAAACATTGCATCGCCCTACTCTTAGTCGCGCTCAGAAGCAGGCTAAGGGCTCGCATTTCACGCCTTCAAGCATTGAGGAAGCAACGGTTATTAAGTTTGTTGCTCAGGATGCGGTGTGGCAGCAGCAGGAATACAAACGCCAGCTGGAACGAGCAGCCATTGTCTATAGCCATGAGTTCGGTAATAAGCCGTTGGATAGCGGAATGTGTCTGCCAGATGTTGCGATATACGCAGCTGGACACCGCAAATCCAAACAAGTCACCGCTCGCTGATTTGAGGCTGAATATGAAAAACAGCGTTAAATGTCCGGTCTGTGGTCGTGACTTCGACCCGAGAACACCGGTCTGCCATATCAGCAAGTATCACCAGTTAGCGAAGAACTGCGAGCTGGAGAAGATACGCGATGCCAGGCGCAAATATTACACGCAACATTCAGGCCGATAGCTCTTCACGAGGGGCTGACGGTAAACAAACAGAGAGGTGAGTATGGAAGAAACCAGAAATGAACTGGTCAGGAAAATGGCTGACCAGTTTTTAAAGGAAATGGAAGTTATTTCAGCGAACCAACAACGCTTTCAATTTCTTTTTGACGCTTATCAAAAGAGTCAACGAGAGAGTCTGGAGCGCCGTTAACTGAGAGCTCGTAAGACTCTTTCAGCACTGCCCTTGCTTGTTGTGTTACTTCAGCAGGCAGATGAGCAATCGTAGCCATGAGGACGGCCTTGAGTGCGTTGTTTTTAGTCTCAAGCTCATCAACTCTTGCGCTCAATTCCTTAACTAAATATTCAACTTTAACTTCTGACATAAATAAATCCTTTTTATGACTGTGGAAACACCAGTCTACGGCTTTCCTTTGACTGTGGAAAGCAGGGAAACCACGCGCCGGGCGTGGATAAACATCCCGGCACTAATCAACGCTGCCGGTCACCGCCGGAGCAAACAGGTAACTGCGAGATAAGTGAGGTGAGATGTGATTGAGCAGCTCAATTTTTACATGACTCAGGCGTCGTCAGATCTTCTTGAAAGTCGTCGTGAGTATATCGAACGAGTCATTGTTGCAAAGTTGAAGCTCGGCATTAAACAGCAGATGGCGTGGTCTTCGGAGTTTAAAAATGAACCTGATTCAGTTGAGCTAATTTCTGCTTATAAATCAGGCCTCGAATTCTTCACGAAAATGGGCTTTAACAACGTCTAATGGCGGCCTTTTTATTGGTAACTACAGAGGGTAAGAGGATGGAAGACGATGATTACACGATGGGTGAGTTTTGGCGTGACATGAAGCCTGAACTAAAAGAGCGGAGAAGGATTGCGAGAAACTCTGTTCACGATGGAATGAAATCGTTCTTTCAACGCAACGGGGTTGAGTTTGAGGAAGGCGAAAACACTCTGATATTCAGGACTCCGAATGGAACCGTAGCTTATTACCCTCCAAGCAGGAGGATGCAGCATAAAACAACATGGAGAACTTGCAGCCCCACAGCATGTATGAATTTTGTCAAAAAACTCAGAGCCGCCTAACAAGCGGCTTTTTTCATACCTCACCGCATTTACGAGTGCGGTCAGTTATGAAGCGGCTATCCAACCGCAATGACGCAACAGTACAAACTGGCACGGCGTCGGAAGCATTTCAACGTTCAGCGGCGCGGCTTAAGCGCGGAGATGATTATGAGTAATCCAATTACAGTAGGTTTTTCTGGTCTGACTAAGCGCATATTTGCTGGTCGTTCAAAGCCAAGAAAATTGTCACCCGGCGTTCGTCAGTTCACTGGCGAGAAATTTGATGTTACTGACGAGGCGATTTTCGCTGTAGCTGCACTGATGGTGGCGCGTGATGACATCCTGATTATTCCTCTTCCAAATGGCGACAAGATTCATCTTCGCGCCGACATCAAAGAAAAGCGGGAGGCATCATGATTAACCATTACTTGTTACAGGTTGCTCAGGGTGAGTTGGTTATCGCTCAGTTCCTTGGTGACGGTGCTTTATGGCAGAGAGCAATGGCAAAGATGCGTGTTGCTATGGGTACTCCGAGATATAAGCGTGGAGGCTGCAATGGAGTGGATTAAGTGCAGCGACCATACTCCCGTTAACGAAAGTGACGTTTTATGCTTCGGTCAATATGGAGATAACGATATTGATGATGAGCGTTACCAATTCATGGGATGGTTTTCAGACAGGGGTATTTGGCGGGTTAGTGACGGTGACAGTCAAAACAGAAGAGCTAGAGTAACCCACTGGCAACCACTTCCAGAACCACCAACAGAATAACCAATCCCCCTTTCCTCTCTGGCAGTCATTCAGATGCCGGGTAGCGCTTACACACAATTCAGGAGGAAGCATGAACGCTTTCCGCGCCTATGACCGCATCGAAGATAGCCGATGGGTTGAGCAAGCAATTACCGAAGAGAAGGAGCAATGGATTGATAGCCGAGCAAAAGAGCTAATCGCCATGTTCCCGAAATATGCTCTGCAAATGAGCGGTCTGTTTCTTCCGAAAGAGGCGCAACTGGCGCTGGTCGGTGAAAAGGCAGAGGAAGCCTACAACGACTACATCACGCGACTTTGCTACGACCGCGCAGAAGAAGAATGGGATCGCCAAGCCCCCTGCCCGTTTTAATTGATTCAGGAGTAAACGATGAGCCTCAGCATTGTTGAGTTCGTAAAACAACAGGAGCCGCTCTTTGTTGGGGCGGTAACAGACCAGTCAGTAACGTGGGCTAAGGAAAGCCAGTTCGCCATTCAGTACTTCCAGCGTAACGACTACTTAGCCAAGACGGCCCTATCAAACCCTACCAGCGCACAGAACGCCATTATCAACGTCGCGGCAATCGGAATATCGCTTAACCCGGCGCAGAAACTGGCTTACCTGGTGCCGCGCAAAGGCGCTATTTGTCTCGATATCAGCTATATGGGCTTGATGCACATCGCCCAGCAGTCAGGCGCTATCAAATGGTGCCAGTCGGCAATCGTCCGTAAGAATGACCAGTTCCGGCGCGAGGGACTGGATAAGCCTCCGGTTCACATTTACAACGATTTCGACACCGAAGAGCAACGTGGCGAGATTGTTGGGGCTTACGTAGTCATTAAAACAGATGAAGGCGACTATCTGACGCACACGATGCGAATCGACGCCATCTACGCAATACGAGACCGGTCAGAGGCGTGGAAGAAGTACAAGCAGGACAGCAGCAAGAAATGTCCTTGGGTTACTGATGAAGAGCAGATGATCCTCAAGACGGTAGTCAAGCAAGCCGCCAAGTACTGGCCTCGCCGTGAACGTCTGGATGCCGCAATCGACCACGTCAACACCGAAGGCCAGGAAGGAATCAACTTCTCCAGTGAGCGCCAACCTGAGCGTGATGTCACCCCGGTAACCGACTCGACCTTGAAGGAAATCAATGATCTCCTTATCGCCATGGATAAGACGTGGGATAAAGACCTCCTCCCCCTCTGCTCTCGAATTTTCAAGCGAGAAATTCTCGAATCATCAGTGCTTACCGAAACAGAAGCTGTAAAAGCGCTCGGCTTCCTTAAGCAAAAGGCGGCCGCATGACACCATCACTTCTCAATCTATGCCTTCGCGGTGGAATGAGCTACAGGGACATGGGTGAAAGTTTAGGCATGAAAAAACACCGGGTGCAAAAGTTCGTCCATGAACTTGAGCGACGCGGATGGATTATCGTCAAGCGTCAGTCGGTCTGCTTTTTTGATGGCACAAACTCCAACGCTATAAATGAATACCGTCGGGGTAAATTATGACACCAGAAATCATCCTACAGCGAACAGGGATTGACGTTCGCACTACGCAGCAGGGAAGCAATGACTGGTTAAAGCTGAGGCTGGGTGTAATCACAGCCTCTGAGGCTGGCAAGGTTATCTCAAAACCCCGTAGCGGAACAAAGTGGACCGACACCAAGCTCACTTATTTCTACACGCTTCTTGCTGAAGTCTGCACCGGAAATGTGGTCGAGGTTAACGCCAGACCTCTGGCGTGGGGAAAGGAATACGAAGCATCAGCAAGGGAGTTATTCGAGTTCACTACCGACATTAAAGTCACTGACGTGCCGATCATCTTCAAAGACGAAACCCTTCGGTGTGCCTGCTCCCCCGATGGAATGTGCAGCGACGGGAAAGGCCTCGAATTAAAAAGCCCTTATACAAGCGCTGTATTCATGAAGTTTCGCTTGGGCGGTTTTGACGCCATTAAGGCCGAGTACATGGCCCAGATTCAATACAGCCTTTGGGTTAGCGGCAGGGACGCCTGGTATTTTGCAAACTACGACCCACGCATGAAGCGAGAGGGGTTGCATCATGTTGTTGTCGAGCGAGACCAGAAATTCATGAGCGAATTTGACGAGATGGTGCCGGAGTTCATCGAAAAGATGGACGAGTCTCTGGCAGAAATTGGCTTTCATTTTGGGGAGCAATGGCAATGAAATGTGACCCTTGGGAACAGTATGAAGAGGACTTCCTCCGGGTGGTCGCTTCATCAATGACAGCTGATGATATCGGGGAGAAGCTCGACCGCACATCAAGCTCGGTATTCAACAAAGCCTCAAGGATGGGCATCAGGCTAACCGCCTTAAAGGCATGCAAGCCATGGAATCAGATTGAGGAAGAGATGATAGCTACCCTTCCCGCTCGCATGGTTGCAGACCGAACCGGTCGCAGCATCTACGCGGTACGGGCCAAGAGGTACAAGCTGAGTCGACGGGAGGCAGCATGACACCAGAAGAAAACAACGTAGTCCGCTCACAGGGACGTAAGTGCGTAGCAGAAATTCAGCAGGCACTGAAATGCAGGCCTAAGCCGAAATGGAATGCAGTAGTGCCGCCAATCATCAAGAAGCATCACGCCAAAATTGCGCCGCTGGGTATCAGCCTGGTGGCATTCGTTAGCAGCATCGGCCGCCTGAATGGTCGGTACGGAGTGGAATCATGAGCGAAGCAGCGATGATTATCGTGCCAACAGACATAAGCCAGAAGATTAAAGAGATTGAATCTTCTTACCAGCGTTACATTGATAAGTTTCGTATTCCGGACGACCACAAAATAATCGTTAATTTTTCCGCCGGGAAGGACTCCACCGCGACCATGGCTATTGCCCATGCGCTGTTCGGCGATAAAGCTCAGGCCGTTATGGCAGACACAGACAATGAGCATGAGCTGACAATCGACTTTGCCAAAACAATTCATGAGCACATTGGCTGTTCACCAGTACAAATGGTTAAGCGCATCTATTCACAGGAAGAGTTTGATGCCCGCCGCTTGTCTTTAACTAAAAACTGGGGGAAGCGGCAGGCTATTCGCATGGGTGCCTATCGTGGAATTATCATGCCATCGCTTTCCCGCTCTGACACCCCATTCGGGCGAGCCTGGCAGAAAACAGCTGAGCGTTGGGGTATAGAGTTTGATACTCCTCTGGAGGCTGCTCTGTCGGTTCTGCATCCAAGCGGGAATAGTTTCCTTGATGCTGCTCTCCTGCATGGGATGTTCCCTCTGCTTAGAAACCGATTCTGCACCGATGAACTGAAAATTCAGGTCGCTTTCGATTTCGCCATCAAGCCTTTGCTGGACGAAGGTGAGGTTGTCGTTCAATGGTCCGGGGTTCGCGGTGATGAATCATCAAAGCGAGCGGGATACGAACGTTTCTCTGCTGACCGGCGGGATCCAGAATTTCTTTATAACTTCCTTCCCATTCATCAGTGGACAGCTGCTGACGTTTTCGCACTCCATAAATATTTCGGCATTTCTCCGAATCCGCTATACACCCAGGGTGCTTCACGTGTTGGCTGTATGAACTGCGTGCTTTGTAACAAAGAGGAGATTTCAGAGACCGCCGCTCGTTGGCCGGAACACATTGAAAAGCACCGCCAGTGGGAAAGCAAGGTTCGTCTGGTTTCTCGCTGGGTTCACTGGATGAGCGTTGGCACTGTGAGTCAGTCATGGGTCAACTCAATAATCGGGTTCCGCGAGATAACAAACAGACATGGTGAGAAGGTGAAAGTCCGTCGCTTGCTTGGGGACATGCCACGCCTTTATGGCCTTGATGCTGAAGTTCAGCGAATCGACTGGTCAGGCTTTTATGGCCCGCGCGGAAACATGGGTGCTCCGTCCGTTCCGGAGGTTGTTGAATGGGCTAAGACTGGCCGTGGGGGAAAGGTATATGACCTCGTAAAGGCGAGTTTAAACACATCAGTATGTTCATCTCGGTACGGCCTATGCGAATGATCAGCCGCACATACCTGGCAAGAATCATCAGGGAGCTTAGGGCTCCTTTTTTATTGCTTACGTTAACTATCAATCAGCAGTTCAGGGAGTGAGGTATGGACGATTTTAAAGGTACACGTGGGCCTTATACGGCATGTACGGAAGTGGCAAATTGGTACGGCTTCGAGAACAGATTCTATGAAGTAATTGATAAGGACAACGCAATAATCGCATTTGTAAAAGACTGGCATGGCGCTGGAGAGCAACCAAAGCACGATGCACGATTACTGGCCGCGGCCCCTGAATTGCTGGAAGCGCTGCAATGCCTGTTCGCACACTATAAAGCACTAGCTGATTCAGGCGACGCCGGAAATTGGCGACTTGAAGATGAACCCGCTGGCAAGAAAGCCCTCCACGCCATCGCCAAAGCACTCGGTAAGGAATAGCTATGAAGAAATCTATGCTCGCGATTAGTGTAGGCATGCTCACGCTTGCCTCTCTTCCTCGCTTTGCGCCAGTAGAAATATTGGCGGTGCCAACCCCAAATCAAAATGGCTATCCATCTGCCAATGGTAAAACCGGTATCGCAGCTGCTAAACGTGCAGCAAAGAAACGCAGGAGAGCAAAGTGATGGCTGACATTATCGATAACGCATCAACGCTTGAAGATTTGCATCGTGAAGCAGCATTGAGTATGCGCCGGCTTAATCGGTCAGCAGTATCAGCAACGCACTGTGTCGATTGCGATGACGCGTCCCGGAGTTGCGGCGCGTGAATGTGCCGGGATGTAAGCGATGCGTGTCATGCCAGGCTGACGAAGAATTGCGTATGAAGAATGGGAGGATGTGATGTGGCCTATCTGCAAACACTGTGGACGAATGTGCTGGAGTGAATGGTGCATCAAATGCGACAAGAGGAGTTGAGGTGATGGATTACAGCAAGATGAGCGACTTTGAGATTAACAAGCTGGTTGCAGATATTGCGATGAATGGAACGTGGCATGTAAAACCATCCCATCCTGATAATGACACAGGGGGATGGCTATATGGCTCTAATGGAATTCAGACCTACGACTTACCTGATTACTGCAACAACCCAGCAGACGCATGGCCGATTATTTCTGCCAACCGAATCAGCATCGAATTCGATGCTGAGACGCAGTGCGATGTTCCTGTGGAGTGGGTAACCGCCTACGGAATTGTGGGCTTAAAAGTGCATATCGTTGCTCACCAGCTATGCGATAAAGCCTTGCGCACCGCGATGATCGTCTTCCTCATGATGCAGGAGTCTAGACCATGAGGTCATTCAGGCAAATTCTGCATGGATGTAAAAAGCACAAATTTAGGTTTTTCAGGCGTGTGAGGTGGTATGAGGAGGTGTATCAAACAGGAATGCGCTCTAAATGGATTTGCGTTAATTGCTATGAAATGGCACATATGGAGATGAGGGTTCATGGCACGTACTTACCCGATTAACTCTCATCTTCTCTTGCAGGACTCAGCCAATGTTCCAGCTAATTCAACGGGGTCAGATATACGCTGACCAGCATAACTGGCCCGTCATAATCCATTCAGTCACTTCACAGATAGTCCGCTACTGGCGACGAGGCCGGGTCAACACAGCATCAATCGACCGCTTTAATTCTGATTTCGAGCCTCTTGAGCATCACGAGGCGGCACAGATACGCGCCGAACTTGAAACATCAGAGCATCTTAAGAAGCTACGCGCTATGCGTGTGGCATGAGGAGAGATTATGGGATTAGATATCACTGCGTACAGCAACATAAAACGCCTGGAAGCCCATCTGAATGATGATGGTTACGCCATCTGTAACAGCAGCGGCGAAGAGATAGAAGAACACTATTTCCACGTCTGGAAAAATCCAAGCTTCCCGGGTCGTGCGGATGAGCTTGTCGATGGGGGAGTTTACGCATATGAAGACTGCACTGGTCACGGCGTAGGTTATGGCGGCTATTACTGGTGGCGCAATGAGCTCGCAGGAATGGCTGGCTACCCGATTGGCGAATATGAGAATGGATTCGGGAAAGAAGCTAACCATTTCGGTGGCGTGCTCAATTCCGACAGTGGGCCATTCTTTGAGTTGATCAACTTCAGTGACTCCGAAGGATTTATTGGCACAGCTGTTGCCACGAAATTACTGGCTGATTTTATAGCCTTCTATGACAAGGCGGAAGAGATCGGAAGCTGCTTCTTCGAACAATACAAGCACTGGAAGTTAGCTATGGAAATGGCCTCTAACAATGGCTGCATTAGCTTCCACTGAAGCAACTGATAGCTGATTCACTGAGTCGGCTATTGGGTGCAAACCGTTATCCCCTGATGTTATTGCCCGGGCGACCGGGCCTTTTTTTGCCTGGAGAAAACCATGATCAGTACACAGATGGCAATCACGCCAGTCATCATCAATCGAGAAACCGTTCAGCAGATGCTGGGTGGCATTTCACGCACAACATTTTATCGCAAGCGCATTCAGTGGGAGGCCGCCGGGACACCCTTCCCATGCAAAGCGCCGGGAACAAATGCCGGTCGTGGCGGCGAACAATATCGCTATTGCGACGTAATGCGCTTCATGGAGGCTCAGGGGTTCGTTGAGTCAACGCATGATTGAATGTGCGCGGCGAGGATGTCTAACGCCTCCTGCTGCTCTCTCACATAGCTGTGTTGGTCATAAATGGCGAGGACACCGCCAAGTTTATGGCCCAGCACCTTCTCGGAGATATGCGGCGGGATCCCAAGTTCTGCCATCTTCGTTTTCGCTGTACGGCGTAAATCATGTATCGACCAGTGCTCAATGGTCATATCGGCTCGAAGCTGTATCGCAAGATTCAGTATCACGCTGGCAGCCATTGGGCGATCCTCTTTCTTTGTTGCTGGCGGGAATACCTGGCTGAAGTCTGGATACAACTCAAAGGCCTCATTAAGTATTTCAACCGCCTTTACAGACAGCCCCCTTTCGAATGGCTCTCTCGTCTTCGAGTTTTCATCCGGCACACGCCACACTCTCCCTTCCAGATCGAAATCAGCCTTTTTCGCCAGGCGCAACTCAACACCACGACACCCGGTAAGCAACAGTAGCTTTAACAGCAATTTGTTTTGATGAGTCACAGTCGAAGCTTCGACGGCATGCCAGAACGCGCCGATCTCTTTATCGTTAAGATAACGGTGTCCTTTTTTCGCTGGCTTACCAACATCAAGAACTCGCAAATCAGAAACCGGATTGCGCTTTATCATTTCAACACGGATGCAATATGAAAAGATGGTTTTCATGCGAGAGAGGATCTCTCCGGCATACGTTTCTGCCCCGTTTTCCCGCATGCGCTTGAACACCGGCTGCCAGTGAGAAATAACCATTTCATCTACTAGCATACTCCCAACGTAGGGAACCACATGCCGGTTGAGCGCCCTTTCCCATTCATCCCTTCTTACCAGTTTGCTTGCCCCGGCACTTTCCAGCCACGCTATGATGCAATCCTTAACCGTGGCCGCTTTAATGCTGTCAGCTATGCTCATATCTCTGGCAGTGATTGGGTCTTTGCCAGCCGAAAGCAGTTTCTTGTATTCAAACACCAGATCACGGGCCTCTTTCAGCGATACCTGGTCATACTGACCAAGAGTCATGCGTCGAGGTTTACCGCCAAATTTATAACGATACTGGAAGACGATGACGCCGTTAGGAGTAATTCGAACCGACAGGCCATTAGCGTCGGATAGTTCCATGCGCTTCTCTATCGGCTTGCCGTTCATTTTCCGGAGTTTGGTATCAGTGAGCATGTGGTGTACACCCGCCAGATGTGTACATCGATGTGTACACGTTTTTCATGGCATAAAGTGGAATATGGTAAAACGGAGTGAAACACCCAGAGGGGATTTAGTCAATGTTAGCAGGGGTTTGAAACTGGTGGATGAAACGGGGATAAACAGAATGGAATGGCACTGATGGCCTACACGAAAGAGCACATACAAAACTATATGATTAAATTTATCAACACGTTAAGGACTGATTTCCGCTTCACTCTGCGGAAAATGAGCAACGAGTACATGTACCCAGAGCCACCTACATCCGCGTGTTGATAATACCGTGGGATAGTTTACACATCATCAGTATGTGATAAAAGACGCAATTGCCCTTCCCTGTGCGCATTGCTATTTTTACCCGCGATTCTGGTACACTGAGTCAACTGTTGTAGAAAAAGGGATCTGACAATGCCTACTGATCGATTTGCAAAAAAACACTGGAAAATGGTGCTGGTGCTAATAGCCATCTGCGGGGCGATGTTATTGCTCCGGTGGGCTGCGATGATTTGGGGGGAGTAAGCGGTGATTGACACCGCAGAAACAGTTCACGCTAAAAACTTTTCTACGTTACGGTCAGGGAATTAAAATATATACAAAAAATGCGCTGAGCTCATATTAATTGACAATACGTGCGAATTAAAACGATTCATACTGACAAATAAAATACAAAAATTTAATTTTCTTACGGAAGATAATGGCAGCAAGAAAAACCGGTACTACTCTACCCGGTTTTCTCTGCCGAAATTAATAATCAATAGAAAATCAAATTATTACAGCACAGAAATATTAGGACCAGCCGCCTGCAACCAGAGTATGCACGTTAAACGCGTCATCCATGGACTGACCGGTAGACTGAGAACCTGGGGCGATGTTGGAGCCTGCTTCGACGTCATAAGCACTGGAGATACCGACGTGCTGGGCAGTTGTTACAGTCGTGGAACTGGCTGGCTGTGTTGCAGGTTCAGCGGCAAATACGCCAAAAGAAAGTGCAGACAGCAAAATAGCTGCAGATGCGATTTTGATATTTTTCATAATGTTTATTCTCTAACTTGATTAAGACTTTGAAACGCTAAGGCATCATATTGCCCATGCACACAGTGTAGATCTAGATCACACTTTTGGCTAGTCAAAATATTTAGCTATTCGTGTCAAATTTATTGAATATATGTATAAAGGCACGAATGTGGAGATATTATGGAGAACTTGTATTTTTAATTAAATAAAACAGCGGTTGTATTAAATAATAACACCAAACGATAAATATCAGAACACAGGCCAGGTATTCCCCGGCCTGAAATAATTACATGGTATAACCTAACGTCAACGAGGTACGACGATCGGTATGATCTGGCGCCGATGCCGGTGGCTCGGAGTTCCAGGTAACGCTATAAGCAACCTTCAGGCCGAAGTGAGCATTGATGGCCACATTCAACGCGGTTTCTGAGTTTACGGTCGTGTCGTCAGCGCCCAGTACCGATACACCTTGCGTAAATTTCGCGGTGTCAGTCATCTGCCAGGCATAAGCTCCCGAAGCATAGCCCAGTGCCTGCGTTTCGCTATTGCCGTCGGTGAACTCGTCATAACGAACGCCGGGACCAAATTCAAAACGGAGGCTGTGGACAGGTCCATTCAAGAACTGGTGACCGTAACCTGCGGTAAACACATCACGTTCGTGATAACCATTATAACGGTCAGTTAACCAACTAGCCTGTCCAAACAGGTAGTCAACACTGGTCATATTGTAACGACTACGTCCGCCTACTGAATATTTTTCCGAAGAACGTTCATCATTAGCAGAAGTATTACTGGCGGCGCCCCATAAAGACCAGGCAGTAGTGTCGCCATACCAGGTAAGCGTGGAATCAGCGGTAGCCGATGTACTTTTCGTATTCCCTGCTTGCGAGAGATAGCCCGCATTGACGCTACCTTCAAATGGTTTCTTCGCGGTGCTTGGGTCATCCATGACAGTAAAAACGGTATCACTGGCGGTGGCAAACGTAGACGCAAACACGCCCCCCAGCAGCACAACCGCTACCGGTACTGTCTTCAAAAGCTTCATTTCGATTCTCTAAAATGCATGGTTTAACGTGGTGTTTTTTAAGAGTGCGATTAGACTCTCACAAGTTGAAAACTTCAATAGATGTTGAGGGGTGAATGAAGAAATATTTCACACAACCTTACGGTTGATAATGTCTTTGTGTGATGCTGCATCATCCATCACAGACCCTAACTTAAATCATTCCTCAGCGGCCAATCCAGTCAGAGTTGGCTACATCAGCTTATTTTAGGATTTATTTGAAACGGTACCGTCGAAATCACTGGCTGGGCGCATGCGCGAAATGCTTTCTTACCTCATCGTCGATAATCAATATTACAAAAGAGAAACAGAAGGTTATTTACATTTCCCTATAAAAATCATGTCGTTGTTCCTTTAATTATCACCTCGTTAGTGCCAGACTAGATATGATTATTTTTCGAACAATCATCTGTTCATAAAGGGAGGTTATCGATATGGTTAAAATATATACGCTTACGCTTGCCCCTTCTCTCGACAGCGCCACCCAAACACCGCAAATCTATCCCGAAGGGAAACTCCGCTGTAGCGCCCCGGTGTTCGAACCCGGCGGTGGTGGTATTAATGTAGCCCGCGCCATCACATTTCTTGGCGGGACTGCCAGCGCGATATTTCCATCAGGTGGTGCGACAGGAGAGCACCTGGTCGCCCTACTTCGAGCGGAAAATGTTCCCGTTGAAAATGTCGAGACCCACGAGTGGACACGCCAGAATCTCCATGTTCACGTAGACGCCAGCGGCGAGCAGTATCGTTTCGTTATGCCTGGCGCGACGCTCCATGCTGATGAACTGCAACGCTTGCAGGAAAAAGTACTCCAGATTGAATCAGGATCGTTGCTGGTTATCAGTGGTAGCCTTCCGCCAGGTGTTGCACTCAATGCATTTACTTCCCTTATCAAAGCAGCTCAGGCAAAAGGTCTGCGTTGCGTCATTGATAGCTCCGGCGACGCTCTGACGGCCGCACTGGATATTGGTCAGATTGAACTGGTGAAACCAAATCAGAAAGAGCTCAGTGCTCTGGTATCACGCGAACTTATCCAGCCTGACGATGTGCGTAAAGCAGCCGAGGAAATCGTGCGCAGTGGGAAGGCACGCCGCGTTGTGGTTTCATTAGGGGCTCAGGGGGCACTGGCAGTTGATGCACAGAACTGCGTGCAGGTTGTCCCACCACCGATCAAAAGTCAGAGTACCGTCGGCGCGGGCGATAGTATGGTCGGCGCAATGACGCTGAAACTGGCCGAAAATGCGAGCCTTGAGACACTGGTACGCTATGGCGTCGCTGCCGGGAGCGCGGCCACCATCAATCAGGGTACCCGGCTGTGCTCTCGCGAAAACACCCAAAAAATATTCGATTATTTGCAACAGCACTAAATGTTCATGATATGCGGCTCATGGCCTGTCCGTGAGTCGCGAAATTAGCGTAATCGACTATGCTAACAAAACTCCATTGTTAACAATGGGGTGCAAGATGGCCGTTGATGCATCATCGCTATGGGTGAGCGACCATAGAAGTAGCTTAGAGGACCAGCGCCTTTACCTCTGTTTTGTATACTCTTTTTATCCGTTGTGCGGTGTAGCTCGTATTTTTACCCAGTATTTGTGCGCTAACCTGATGATATGGCGAAAAACATGGGGAGAGATATCATGTGGCAAACGATCGGTAGCCTGTTAAGTGAGCAACTTGGACGTGGCGAAATCGAACAGCGCACTGAATTGCCAGGCGGAGAGATTCATGCCGCGTGGCACCTCAAGTTCGCAGGTCGAAATTTTTTCGTGAAGTGCGATGAACGAGAATTACTGCCTATTTTTACTGCGGAGGCCGACCAGCTTGAACTACTCTCCCGCAGCCATACCGTAACCGTTCCGGAAGTTTTCGTTGTCGGAACGGACCGCGACTACAGTTTCCTGGTCATGGAATACCTGCCGCCGCGCCCACTCGATGCACATAACGCTTTTTTATTGGGGCAACAGCTCGCACATCTCCACCAATGGAGCGATCAGCCGCAGTTTGGCCTCGACTTCGACAACGATCTCTCAACGACGCCACAACCTAACGCCTGGCAACGCCGTTGGTCTAATTTCTTTGCCGAACAGCGAATTGGTTGGCAGCTTGAGCTTGCCGCCGAAAAAGGTATGAAATTTGGTGAGATAGATTCTATTGTTGAACATGTGCAGCAGCGCCTAAGCTCACATCAGCCGCAGCCTTCTTTGCTGCACGGCGACCTGTGGTCTAACAACTGTGCTCTCGGGCCAAATGGCCCATACATTTTTGATCCTGCCTGCTATTGGGGCGATCGAGAATGCGATCTGGCGATGCTGCCACTGCATCCAGATCAACCCCCGCAGATATACGATGGCTATCAATCCGTATCGCCCCTTCCGGCCGATTTCCTCGACCGCCAACCGGTTTACCAGCTTTACACGTTGATTAACCGCGCGATCCTGTTTGGGGGACAACATTTGGTTGAGGCGCAGAAAGCGCTGGATAAGATGTTAGCGGCATAAAAAGAAAGCCCCTTTCGGGGCTTCTTTTAGTTCATCTGCACGCCTTTCAGGCGGAATTCAATATTCATGATAAGCCCGGTACCGGGTTTACCCGCTTCATAGCGCCATTTGCGCATCGCCGTTTTGACGTCGCGTTCAAACATGTTCGATGGTTGCGCCGAGAGAATTTCAACGTTATCAACACGACCATCGGCCGTCACATCAAATTTCACTCGCACTTTCCCTTCAATACGCAATGCCTGCGCACGCGTTGGATAGCCTGGTTGCTGGCGATTTAGCGCCCGTGGCCCGGTAGGTGCATTCACCGATGGTGCGCTGGCACCCGGCAGGTTGTTCGCCACAGAGCGTGCTGGCGGTGCATCACGATTAACTGTCGACAAAGGACGTTGTTCAACCGGTTTCACTTCTGGTTTCGGCTGCTCTACTTTCTTCACCGGTTTTGGTTTTGGCTTCGGTTTAGGTTTCGGCTTATGGATAACAACCGGCGCCTGCGGTACTTCAGGAATCGGTTCCGGCTCAGGTTCTGGTTCAGGCTCGACGATAGGTTGTGGCTGAACCACTGCCTGAGGCGGCTCTAAATCTGCAGGCGCAACCATCGTGATAGTGATGGGTTGAGCAGGTGCGGGCAGTTCAATAACCTGATGTACCGAGGTATAAAGTAGACCGGCCACAACGGCAACGTGGATACCAACAGAGAGTAACGTCGGCCACGGAAAGCGGCGAGGTAAATCAAGGGTCATTGCAGTCATAGTCGTTACAGTTGAAAAATGAGAACTCGATTTTAAATGCAAATAGCAATCATATTCAATAAGACATCTTATCTTGGGTCAACTTTATCCCGTAGTTGACCAAAAAAAACGCGTAGGATCGCGACTTTAGGGCTCAAGAAAACTTTGCATTGCAGTCAATGCCGCTTTGCCTTACCGTGATCCGCAAATTATTTAAACAGGAGTTCCGCCCGTGCTTTATGTCATTTATGCCCAGGATATCGCCGACTCTCTTGAAAAACGTCTCTCCGTTCGTCCTGCCCATCTGGCCCGTCTGCAATTACTGCATGATGAAGGTCGACTGCTTACCGCAGGCCCGATGCCTGCTGTAGACAGCAACGATCCGGGTGCCGCTGGTTTTAGTGGTTCGACGGTGATTGCTGAGTTTGAATCTCTGGAAGCGGCTCAGTCATGGGCTCAGGACGATCCGTATGTCGCGGCGGGGGTTTACCAGCAGGTGGCGGTTAAACCGTATAAAAAAGTATTCTGATTCGCGCAGGTATAAGCCTGGCAGAAAAACTGAGGGCACC
>Ga0308165_1000277_pt1 | contig 115301 bp, 95 predicted proteins | sample PhyWR2_FD_201032 | JGI IMG/M metagenome (GOLD analysis project Ga0308165, IMG submission 201032) | Phyllosphere microbial communities from UC Gill Tract Community Farm, Albany, California, United States - DLSLW.R2 | ecosystem: Host-associated > Plants > Phyllosphere > Unclassified | place: USA... | reverse complement strand
TGGCACCATCGTTAATTCTGAGCAGCTTCCCACCTCTCCGTATGGCACCAAAAAAGCCGGCCCCGGCTCGATGCCGGTCCGGCTTTGGCTCTCATTCAGGAGAGAAGGCTCCGCCAGTGGCGGAGCCTCGTGATGTCGATCAGTCCCGGTTCGGGCGGGACCAGATGAGCGACAGTTCCTTCTCGCCTTCGACCTCGGCGAGCGTTGCATAGATCGGAGCCGGGAAGCTCGGATCGTCGAGCTTGACCGAGAGGTAGTCGCGGCCCTGCTCGGAGGTTTTCTGCCAGGCGGCGCCGAGTTCAACGCTGCCGGCGTAGACGCGGAACTGCGGGCCCTTGTCGGAGGGGTTTTCGACCCGGGCGATGCGTGCCTTGACGTTGAGGGCGAGAGTGCGAATGGAGCCGGTGAAGCCGTTTTCAGTGGAGGTGAAGGTGCCGATGGTAGCCATTGTCGTGTTCCTTTTCTGTGTATCGGGCCGCGCCCATCGCGGCCTCGATGGCAGTCGCAAAGACCGGGGACGATCGGACCGCACCCAGCCGGGGTCCCCATCGCGCTTGAGCGTGGGGGTGGCGATTGGGCCGCAATGAAATGGAGGGCGACAAGTCGCAGATTTGTTAGCGGGAGAGGAGGAAGGTGCAGCCTTCCGGGGTAAGAAATCAGCGACATGTCGTTGCGGTAGGACGATCGAGGCGAAGCCGGTCTTCGGTCAGACATGCCTCATCGAGCCCGCAGATGGGCTGCCGGAAACTCTGGCGTGAAGGGATATGGCGATGGCGTCGCCCGGCATTTGCCCTGGGCAAGAATGGCATCCGTTCCATCGCCTCGCTCGCACCGCCGTCACCGCTTGCTTCAGTTGGGGGAAACGAGGCCGCCGCAAACGTTGGACGGCTTGCCCGCTATGCCTCCTGCGATATCGTGCATCCGCGAATCGCAGCCTGGAGGAACAATGCGTCAGCAGACCAAGCCGTTCATCGTCGAACGAAAACCATCCCGCAAACGGAAACCCGACGCTGCAAAACCGTCGATCTGGGGAAGGCTTGATGCTGACATTGCACAAGGCCTCCAGGATCAGCGGAACGGCGATCAGCATGATGCCGATCACGCGGCCGCCACCGGTGGTGCCGACCACGTTTGACCGTCAAGCCGCAGCCTTCACCTCCGTTTCCGGCTGCAAGGAATGAAGAAAGCTCACGGCCCTCTGTGCGTGAGCCGCCGCCTGGAAGATCGCCCGCTTGTCATTGGCAAGCACCGAAAGCCACGACTGCAGGTAGGACGCATGATCCGGCCTCGGCTCAAGCTCCGGAGCGATCCCGAGATCGGCGCACAAAAAGCAACTGCCCAGCTCGGCAACATATCCTGACAGTCAAGCGGCGAGGTCGACTATTTTCCCGAGGCGGACTTCAAGCTGCTGACCACTTAGAACGCGTCAACTCGTACCAAACTTCACCTTGCTCACTGCCGGGAAAATGCGCCGCATCGAAGGGGACCGTTCGGACATATTGCATGCCAATCTTCTCCATCACGCGGCGAGATCCGATATTCATCGCCATTGTGCAAGCGACAATCTTCTCGAAATTCGCATTCCTGAAGCCCCAGTTGGCGAGCGCGTAAGCTCCTTCCGAAGCATACCCCTTCCCCCACGCATCTCGGCGTAGTCTGTAACCGATCTCGGCTACTCCGTCGCATTCAGAAGAAAGGCAAAACCACCCAACGAAAGCGCCGTTATTAATACGCCGCGCAGTCCAGACGTCAGGCTCTGTGCCTCTAGGCATCAGGAATGTAACTTTCTCTGGGTCAGTCGACTCGTGATCAACCGCGCCGCCATTGAGGAATCGCATCACGTCAGGATCACGCTCAAGATCAATGAAGTCAGATCGGTCGCTTGGAGCGCAGGGAGTGAGTGTGAGATTCTCCGTCTGCAATACGTTCACCTAAATCTCCTCGACATAGCAATTTGGCTGCACCGCGATATCCAGCTTCGAAAGCTTCTCTATGACTGGTATCTCCGTGTGGGCCGACGCTATCGCATTTTGACCCTTTCCGTCGACGCTCCGCAAGGCTCGGTAATCATTGAACCCTGCGGAGCAATACGGTCCTATGCAGCCATGACTTCTGCCTGGGGCTGCTGCGCGTGCATCCAGTCGGCTGCCTGCTGCGCCTTGCTCGCTGCGGTGAAGACGGCCTTGGGGTCGTCTTTCAGGACCTTGATCCACGAGGCAACATAGGCGGCATGATCGGGGCGCGGATGGTGGGCGATGCCCAGATCGGCCAAGACGAGTCCGCTGAGTATCTCGACGCAGCACTCTTCGGCGGCATAAGCAGCCGATCCGAAGCGGCCAGAAAGATCGCGGTCGAGCCTGTGCTTGGAGCCGCTAGCGTGCCCGCATTCATGGAGCCACACCCCATAAAACGACGCGGCGTCGCGGAACGAAGTGAACGGCGGCATGAACACGGTGTCGGCCGACGGGCGGTAGTAGGCTTCCGAACCATCAAACACGGTCTCGACGCCTAGATTCTCGATGAATGCTTCCGCATGGGCGAGACGTTCGGCCTCGGGCAGCGTGGGAATTGCCGGACGCTCGTAACCGTCGACCTGCGCGACGTTGAAGACAGAGAATGCACGGGCGAACATCCGCCGCTGCCCGTCATCGTCGTCCTGATTGTCGGCCTGCCGGGAAACCTGGATCTCCCTCCACAACACTACCGTGGTGGAGCGTTCTCCTTCACGCACCTGCGCACCGGCATCCTGCCATTGCTTATAGGTGCCCCAGAGGCCGTCGCCATATCCGGCTGCGAAGCCCGCGGCCCAGAGCGCCAGCGTGTTTATGCCGCGGTAGCGCTTGCCAGATGAGACGTTGGTCGGACGCGCGATGCTGGTGCCGTTGTGGAACCAGGGCGCACGCCATTCGCCAGCGCCTTGCTCGATCGCGGAAATGATCTCGGCCGTGACGCGGGAATAGACGTCGGCGCGCGGGATAGATGAAGAGGTGTTGGACATGGCGGGGTCTCCGCGGCCAGCGGCGCGAGCCTCTCTCGCACCTTCAACTGCCCGCCCGTCTCCGGTTTTCCTCTTTCTCTTCAGCCGGCCGTTCGGGCGGCTGTTTCCGATTTTTTGTCTTGTCATAATCATTGCTCCTTCTCCGCCGGGCCTGTTCCGGCGTCGGAGCAGCGGACTGCGATGCCTCAGGTGCGGCCGCGCACTCGCAGAGCCGAAGCGTACGCGGAGGACGGCGTTCAGCCGTTGCGCGGATGCGCCGGGCATCGTGCGCTCCGACCATGCCGGGCGGGGCCACCGGCGCAGGAGCACAAGGCTTCCCTCAGGAGCCGGGCGCCGATTGATCCTTGTCGATGTTGTTGAGAACCGTCTTCGCTCGCTCAAGGTCCCGCTGAAGGATACTTCGTTGAAGCTGGGACAGCCGCTTCTCCTTCAACAGACTTGCGGCTTCCTCTGCGGAACGGGCCCATGCGGGCCGGTGCCTGGCAGTGATGCAGGCATTTGGACAAAGGGTTGGCTGGCAAAGCGCGGTCATCGGGCCTTTGGCTCCGGTGGCCTGCTTCAGGCACGCAGCCGTGCCGGGATCGAAGAAGCAATCGGCCAGCACGCCGACATGCAATGTCCGCGCGAGGCTCGCTAGCATGGTGCGGAGCCGGGCACGATCTGCGATCATGGCCGGAAGCGGACTGAGGTCCGATATGCTGTCGAGCGTCTTCGCTACACGCGCCGCCGCCGGCCCGGACAGCTTGGCTCCAATCTGTCGCTCGTCGAAATAAGTCAAGAGATCATCGATCTGACCAAGACTGCGCTGGTTCTCAACTTCTGCTCGGAAGCCAGATCGGCTGGAGCCAGCATAGCCCTCGAACGCGGCGACCGAAGCATGTTTATATTGGATCATACCGGCGATGGTGCCGAAGGGGCGATTGGCGATGTACCATGCGATCGTTCGTCTGAACTGCCGCGTTGTGATACGCCAAGGCTGTCCACTTGGCCCGTTCGGGACCGCCGGCTCGTCGGGTGTTCCGAACAGGTCGTTGAGGTGGTCCCGGAAGCGGTTGAGCTGGCGGACGATCTCGGCCGAGAGGTGATCCTTGCAAACAGGCCTTGCGATCAGAACGGGCCAGAGCGTCGTGAGGCCGCGGGCCGAAGCTACCCGAAAAGACAGGCGTTCCAGAACCTCGACAGCTTTGGCAACCGGCTCGATGGTGACCCACTCGGCAGGTTCACCCTGGGCGGACTTACCTTTATAGGCGACCGAACGCACGCGATGGCGCATGATCATGCCGTCTTCACTGCGCGTCAGGGTAAGACACCCACGCTGCATCGCCTGGACTTCGCAGTCCCGCATACCAGTCAGATAGGCGCACAGGATATAGGCCGCTGATTGCAGCATGCGCTCTTCCGCCGCGAGGGTCTTGGCGTCGAGGCGGGGCCGCCAGGGCTTACCGGTCTCGGGCAGAATGGAGATCGGCGTATCCATGCCGCCGGTCTCGACACCAAGCTTGAGCACCGCAGCTCTGATCTGGCGTGGTGCGCCGTTCGTGAGTTGAATGTGCATCTTCGGCTCGACGAGCGTGTCGATGCCGATGTGCAGATGAAGCAGGTGGGAGTTAACGGGTGGCGACAGGTCGCCTGTCTCGGGGTGCCGGAGAAATACACCGTTATGGGCCGTGCCCCAGATCGGCACCCCGCGCCCTTCGCTGCGAAGTCGCTCGAAATAGTCTTCAAGCCGGCTACGCTGCTGGCGCCGTCGGTCTTGACGTTCGAGAACGCTGTCCCGCTCGATGAGCGCGGCGCAATAAGCTTCGAGACGATCCATCTCCTCCCGGGCTGCGAAGATATCTGAGGCAAAATCGGTGACATACCGGATAGCCCAGCCCAGCAAAGGCGAGATGATCGCTTCAGGAATACGTGGTGTGAGGTTCTCGCGAACCGAACGATAGCCGGCAACACGCGCGGGAGAACTTCCCGCCCATGGCTGGAATGATAACCCTCCGGAAGGAAGATCATCACGATAGGCATAGAGATCGAACGGGACCTCCAGCAGTTGCGCGACAATGACAGGCCGACGGGCACGATCGGCTCTGAGATGGCGAGCATATCGGTCAAGAAGTGGCTGGTCGACCCGGGAAAGATCTGCAACACCAAGTTCATCACTCACGAACTCGAAGAAGCGCCGCGCTCGGTTGAAGGCCTGCCGAACGCTTGCTGGGGGAAGCTTTTTGCGGTGACCCGGGATGTCGACGTTAAGCCGGGCGTAAAGAAGTTCGCGCAGCGCCTCGCGAACACTAACATCCTCGACGGACCCGAAATGCACCGTGACATGACAGCGGCGAGCGCTCTCACGAAACACTGCCGGTCCGAGATCCCAACTCTGGTCGCTGTAGCGCGAAAGAGCTTCCCGCGCGAACCCCGGCTTTAACGGCGCGGACGCGAGAACCGGGCGCAGATCGGGTTGCCGGGACGTGGAAGCTGCCGCTGAATAACCCCTCATAGTCGGGCCTCCGGCGGCAGATAAAGGGTATGCCCTTCTGCTTCACGGCGGGCTGCGGCAACCATATTCTCGGGAAACGCAGGCAGAACCTGCCCGGCGATGCGTGCATGGGCGCGGCCAAACTTGATCTCCCAGTCTGCGGCGGAGAGACCCGCTCGCTGCTCTTCGATGAACCGCAGGAACGCGATGATTGCTGGCAGCTTGCGCGCGGTGATGACCGCATTGCGGCACTCGAGGCAGCCCCAAAACGGTTGTGGGCAAGGCTCGCCCGGTTCCCCGAACGGGCTACGGTCAAAACCAGAACATGCCGCCAGCCAAACGTCCTGTTCACCACTCAGGATCCCATGGCGGTTCTCATATCCTTCGGAAACGTCGTCTCTCAGGCGCCAGGAATCCTCATCAGCAGGCGCCAAGATCACCGGGCCGGCGGCCGCGGCGACTTCGGAAAAAGCTTCCGCCAAGGTGGCCTCGTGCAGCGGCCGCAATGAAGGAATATCGGCGTAGTGTCGCGCAGCAATCTCCGGCGTATGCCCCACGGCAAAGCGAGCGATATGGCCCTCGGTCTTCAAATACCAAAGCGCTTTATGGGTCTTGCGCAAGCGCGAAAGAACAAGTCGAAGAGCTTCACCATCGTCATCGACGATTCCATGGCCTGCGGTCCATCGGTCGACAAGCTCATGTGGATGCTCGATACCCGCCCGGAGCTGCGTCGGCCCGGTATAGTAATAAAGCCAAAGGCAATCGCTCGACATAAACCGCCTTGCAAAGGCAGTGACTTCGATCAGCTTACGGACGAGGCCACCCGGCGTTCCGGTCCCGCCGTCACGCACTCGGATATGTTTGTGCTCGGCACCGCGCGCGCGTCGCTTGGTATAGGATATCTCGATGGTCCCAGGCCCTGGGTTCTGGAGACAGTCGATCGTCAATGTCTTGCAGCATTCGATCTCCAGTCCGGTCTCCAGGGAAAGGAAGGTCAGGAGAGGCGGAATGTCGAAGGCACGCAGATGAAAACGTGCATGGAGATCTTCGGCCAAGCTCGATACCGGCAGACTGCGACGCTGCCTCATGAAATAGAGGCTTTTGAAGGCACGGTCTCCGCTACTGAGCCTGCCGGAGGCCATGATCCGAGCGTTTGCTTCCTCGGTCACTCTGCGGAGATTGGCATCGCCATCTTCGCTCTCGAGCGGGTTCCCGATCCGCCGGAGTATCCTGGCAATGTCGCTACGGGCAGCGTCCCGAAGCTGTCGTGCGACAAAGGGGCTATAGGCGTCACGTGGTCGGGATCGACCGACAGATTGTGTGCTGGTGTAGCTCACACGACGGCGGACGCTCTCATGCAGAAGCCCGGGTTGGTCCGCATCGATCGAGCGCAAGGCGAGGATGGCTTTGGCGAGAACAGTGTGCCGGTGGATCGGGGTCATCCCGCCGGCTTCGAGGAATTGCTCATACCCATCGATATCGTCAGCGCGCAAATCGGCGGGCTTCTTTGCCGTGGAGTGCTCGCGCAGATATGCGAAAAACCGGAGGTAAGCCTGAAAGTGCTGTTTAATGGTGCTCCGCGCACCTAGCGGACCACCAAGCTCGGACTGCCGGCGCAGAGCCCCTGCAAAAGCGATAGCGAACGGTCGCGGATGCACCCCGGTGAGGTCAACCTCAAGCGTCCCGCCGTAGCGCGCCTTGATGTTGAAGCGCAGACCGAGCACTCGATCGCTGGCGTGAGCGGGAGCAATACCGTCGGCCGGAGCAAAACGGACCGAGGTTCCCTTGCGCGGTCGCCCCGTCACAGCGAGGTCTCCGAGGGAAGAAGTGCCAGGAGTTCCTCCACTGCAGCATCAACAGTATCGGCGCGTGTCGCGATGTGATCGAGGTAGATGTAGGTCGTTGTCAGGCTGGCATGACCAAGGAGCCGTTGGACCTGCTGTAGAGGATCACCGAGCACCTGCCGGTATCCCTCCATTGGTCCGGCAGGCAGCGCAGCATCACGGATGCGGTGCTGAATGAGCATCGCCAGCATGTGAACGGCAAAGGTATGACGGAGCTGGTGCGGGCTAATGTTGATATCGAAACCGAAGGACCTACACCGGCCAGAGGCACGGGAAAAAATGACTTCCCAGGAGTTCGGCTGCACCGGCATGCCGATCTCCGAAAGCCACAATACCGCCGGTTCACTCGGGGTGCCGTCGCTTTCGCAGATAATGATCCGACCGCGTTCTTCAGGGTCAATCACGTCAAGCGCAATATCGCCGCCATCTAGCAATCGTAGCCGGGTAGCGTGCCGCTCCCGATGAACGAAGATCGGCCGGTCGATAACTTGCCACCCCGAGCGCTGCTGGAACTTTGCGACGGCATGAGCACGTTCGACATCGACATAGGCGCGCACCTGTTCGAGCAGTCGAACGGGAAGGAGAATCTGGCGACCACGATCGCCCTTGGTCTGGGCATCCGGCAGATTCAGCCAGACCTGACGGCCGGGACGCTGATCGCCGAAAACGAGATCGGAGGTGAAGAGAGATGACGCTTCTTCCAGCCGAAGGCCTGTCGTCACCAGGAGATCAGAGAAAAGCGCATTGCGAATACCGTTGCGATCTCGGGCGCCAGGGCGTGTGCGGCCGTCAGGAAGGAGCCCTCTGAGGCCGACATCCCGAAACCGCCGATAGTCGTCGAGCGTGACGAAACTGACGTCCGCTCGACGCGCGGCGGGTTCATAGGCGTCGTTCCGTGCCGCAATCTGCGCGCGCCGCCCAGCGTACCCTTGCCTCCAGACCGAGCGATGCGTGAAGGGTGCTTCCGCAATCAGTCCTTCCTGCACACCCCAGCGATATAGCCGATCGAGGCAGGCGACGGCGCGATTCCAGGAAGCAGCGGAGATACGTTGTCCGGCGTCGGCGCGGCGCCGGATGCGGTGATAGGCAAGGACATCATGCCGGTCAGCTTGCCATATCGCCTTAGCGCAGGCTTCCGAAAGAAAACGAGCCCAGACAAGAACGTCGTAGCCATAGGCACGAAGGGAATGACGGGAGCGAACGCCGTTGAGAGGCAGGTCACGGAAAAAGCGATCCAGATCAGGATCGTATAGCGCCTCGTCCCGGAGGATCATCGGGACATAGGCATCGAGGCCCTCCGCAGAACGACGCTCCTGAATAGTGATGATTGAAGTTGCGATTACACTGTCCACAAGTTGCCCAACCTTCCCCCGGACCCCCATCCGGGGGAGCCAGCATCGACGAAGGAGTTCAACTTGCCCGGCACTCTCCAGGCCGGCCTCCGCCAGCTATTTGGGAGCGCTGCGTCCGGCCTGGAAAGCGCCTCCGTCAGCGTGTGCATCAACCCAAGCATGAGACAAAGAATCGGTGCAGACTGTCAAGATAAGGCAATCAGTTCCTCACGTGCGCGCTCCGTCCGGTCTTTCGCATAGCGCGACAGATCACGCCCGACGCGGTGTTTCGCCGCCGTCCAATGGGTTGCCTCATGGCTGAGGACGGCCGCGTAGCCGGCAGCATCGCGAAAAGCCTCGAAGGGTGGCATCTGGATAGAGTCCAGGCCCGGTGAATAATAGGCCTGGCTACCGCCATGGCGGATGACGGCGCCTGTGTTACGAAAGAAGTGGTCGGCGCTCTCGATCCGCTCAATCGGATCCAGCACCTTTGCCGGCGGGGCATAATAGCTATCTGGCAAGCCCTCGATTTGCTCGATATTGAAGACTGAATATGCCTTCAGAAAGGGGATTTCCCGATCGACGTCATTGCCGTTTCCGTCGGCCACCGATTTGGTGAACCGGCTGGCGAAGACGACCGTCGAACCCGTCTCGCCTTTCCGCACGGCGCCGCCCACTTCCAGCGCCTGTTTGAAGGTCATCCACATCGGGGAGGCGAAGCCGCGCGACATCTGCTCCGACCACAGGAGAAGCACGTTCATGCCTGAATAGGGCGGACCGTTATGGCGTATCGGCCGTGTGATGCGGCCATTCGTATAGGCGGCGCTCCAAGGTTTCATCCAGGGGCGAACGCCAGATTCCAGATCCTCGACGATCCGTTCGGTGATCCGAGTGTAGATGTCGGCACGATCAGTACCCGCTTTCTTGGCCATCTCTTCCTTCTCCTTTTCAGGAACCGCGCCTATCCCGGTCCGTCACGGAGGTCCGAGGTCAGGGGCCGATGGTGTGCCATGCACCGGAACGGCCGCAACAGCGTGGAGGACGGCAAAGCCGTTGCAGGGGCGCCCGGCTCCTGCAGGACCGCCGACCGGGACGGGCCGCGACAGGCGCATCTCCAGGCCTGCTCTCCGACATGAAAAAAGGCCGGCGCGGGCAAGCGGCGGCCAGTCAGGGAAGGAAAAGGCGGGGTCACCTCCGCCGATCGTGTCAGCCGAAAACGGCCATCTGAGCCTCGGCCGCCTTGCGGTCGAGCGATGCGCCCGGGTTCTCGACCGGTCGGTCGAAGGGCTTCCAGGTCTCGCCAACCACCTGTTCGTAGGCGGCCACCGCGCCCTCGGCTGCCATGCGCAGCGCGTGGGACTGGACGCCCATGTCGGCCGCGAATTCCCGTTTGCGCTGGGCGCCGCTGTCATAGCCGACGGGACCGTCGAGATCCTCGTCGCGGGCATCGTTCGATGCCTTGGCGGTTGCGTCACGCGCCTCGGTGACAGCCCGGGAGTAGAACTGTCCGGCGCCATGCGCCGATCCGACAAAGGCCCCGACGATCCTTTGCAGATGGATCTGCATGGCCTTTTCGCCCAGGCCTTCGGAGAGGCTGTCGGCGGTCTCGACGATCAGCCGCTCATGCAGGCTGCGGATGCCATCGCTGTCGACGACCGTGGTGCCGAAGCTTTCGGCGATCTTGAGTGCCTGGGTGGCGTCGGGGCAGGAGAGGCGGACCATTTCGAGTGTGGTGCCGCGGCGCGATTGCTGAGACCTAGCGTTGGAGCGATTGGGTGTAGCGGGCTTGGCCATGTCTGTTCCTTCCGTGGCTGCCGAAGCGGTTCCGGCCCGTGCCGGTCTGCCCTTCGATGCGGACGACCAGAACCGGCAAAGGACGGGCGGCTTCACAGGTCCGATCCGACTGAGCCAGCAGGGTAGGTTTGCGGGCCAGCAGGTTTCGACCTGCTTGGGACCGAGAGCCCGCCCTCGCGCAGTGAGGTCGGGTCGGCCGCCCCGCGGCGCGACAGCGGCCTTGAAACGACCGGCCGCTGGTTCAGACCGCAACGAAAAGAAGGGCAGTCCGGCACGGGCCCGATATCAAATACCAGCTGCAGGGAGGCGAGATGGCCAAGCCCGCCAACCTGGTGGCCGCATGGTGGTGACAAAGCACCCCGCCGCTCACTCGGTTTCAGGTTCGCCTATCCCGCGCGAGGCAAAACAGGCACATCATCGCAATCCGCGAGCTCATCGATGATCTGCTCCTGCACGACCAGCCTGCATGTGAGCGTGTCGAGTTCGCCCCAGCGTTCAAAGGCCAGACGGTCGGCAAGCTCCTGATGATTGAGACGAGAGCCGGATCGGCGACGCGCCCTGCTCCGAACCTTCACAGTGATAGCCTGCCGCCCGGCGCGCGCCGCAATCTGCCGGGTCAGACAATCCAGATGCCGCTGGGTTTCGCGTTGGGCGCCGATTGCCTTCGCCAGCGATCTGGAAGCAAGGACGGCGGTCATGATCCATTCTCCCGGCCTCGCCAGCCGATGAAGGAAGATGCCCCGTGATATTCGGCATGACGGGCGGGATCGATAACGAAGCCAAACCGGCCGCGCCTGGCATACTCATCGCTTGGCACCAGGAAGCGACGCTCATCGTCGCCGGATCTCCGGTTACCGCCGACGGCCGCCACGACCTCGGTCATTCCGGGGTTCTGGTCGGAAAAGATCGCCGACATGACAATATAGTCCGCCGCATGACGTTGATCGAACGCTTGTCGGTCCTTGGCCCCGCTTTCACCCTCAGTCAGCGCGCAGCCGTGGATCGCCTCCCAGACATCCGGCCAGGTATTGCGGATGGTCTTTTCGGCCATCGACCGCTCATATCCGGTAAACAGCTCCGGAAACCTGAGCGCCACGATCGCCCATTCGCAATCTTCCTCGTACCATGGGGTGTCCTTCCGCAGCAGCGGATGGATTTTAGCATTGCGAGCGGGAGAAAGATGGAAGCCGCCGTGGCCGGCTGTACTGTGGGCAACGACACCGTCGGCATAGATAACAGCCATCTGCGATCCGCCCCAGGGCGTGCTTGCCGACATACGGATCTGGACGCGGTTCAACTTCGCCAGATCGCGTTTATGACCTGCGGTCTCGGCGACGCGAGCTCGGAACTCGACCTCGCCTGCCACCCGGCCATCATGCCCGATGAAGTCGGCCCGCGTCAGCTCGGAGAGCGGCCTGCGGACAAAGACCGCGCTCGCGAGATAGGCAAAGCTGCTTGGTGCTGTGACCATCGCGATGACCAGGTCATCTATGCGGGCCACGGGCAAGCCGTCGGCGCTGGTGCCAAACTCCACCCCCGAAAGATCGGGGGTGGGTGCTGCCATGTTCGACAGGGCGGCGGCGGTCATGCTGCCGCCCTCTGATCGAAATCCTGACCGTGCTCGTCCTCGGAGCCGACATCGGTGCCCTCCGGACCGTCATGCTCCTCTTCTTCGCCGGCGTGGTCGTCCTGCTCCTCACCGAGGTCCTCACCATGACCGTCGTCATCCTCGTGCCCGCCCGAGCCGATTACGTCAGTGGCCGCACCTGCGCGGATCCAGTCGAGCAGCTCGTCAGTCGGCGGGGCGAAGCGGCCGGACGGATGAACGAAGTGCTGAGTTGCGAAGTGCTCGACCAGTGCTGCGCGGGTTTCGCGCACCTTCTGCCGCGGCAGTACCGATGCCTCGGCGCAGGACGCCTCCAGCGCCTGGCGCGACAGGCACAAAAGAAAATCTTCCGAACCCATGTTCGGGAGGAATTCGTCGGCGCCGATCGCATCGCCGGCGATACGCGCGATCATGCCGCTGTTCGACATGCCGCGACGGCACGAGAGAACGTCGATCAGCACGGAGCGCGCGGCGACCCGAAGCCGGTCCTGATCGAAGGCGAGCTTGCCATGCTCGTCAAACAGGCCGACCGCGTGGCGCGAGAAACGCTTGCCGCCATAGAAGGTCCCATCAGCGCCGGAGTCGACGCGGACGTTCTGGCCGGCGAAGGCCAGCACCATCAGCGCCATAAGCATGTCGTCCCCGATCGGCGCGCGGCCGAGCGCATCGTGGAGTGCGTCCGTGCGGAAATCACCGATCATGTCATGGCCTTTCTGGGTAACATCAGGCCGGACCTTCGGCGCCGCGATTGCATCGGCCTCATCGCCGCCAGTAACCTGTCCGTCGCCAGCAATCCCCTTCGGCTTCGCCGCCTCAGGCATGCGGTAATGCACCGTCTGCACCTTACCGTCGCGATCGAGATAGATCGCCGTGTGGTCGGACTTCGACGGTTTGCCGTAGACTTGGCTTGCCTTCTTCGGCAGTTCGGGCTGGCCCCAGCTGTTGACCTCGACGATCCCGCCGCGCTTCGGCAGATTGCTGGTCATCCATTCATGCTGGGCGCCGAGGAAGCCCTCAACATTCGTGGTGTAGCGGCCATCCTGGTCGGCCGGTGCGAAGAGGTCCTCGACCCATTCGATCCCGTAGGCCTGGGCAAGATCGTCGCCAAAGCTTGCGTCCCTGGCGTACATCCGTTTCTTGGTCAGCGCATTGGCGATCGACCACCACGCTGCCGTGTCGCCCTTCTTCGGCCTATCCGCCTTCCAGACCTCCTTCTGGTCCACCTGGCCGGCAGCCGCGATGATGCGCAACTGTTGCTCCGAAGGCATGTCGCCCAGCGCCATCTGTTCAAGCATGGCCGGCAGGACATTGGCGAGGAGACGCAGCTTGCGGATCTGGCGGACGGGAAGGGCGAGAGCGACCGCGATCGCTTCCTCCGTCCAGCCGAGAGCGACCAGCCGTTCGATACCGCGCCACTGGTCGACGGGGTTAAGCGGTTCGCGAACCGAGTTTTCGACCATGGAGCGCATCGCGCCATTGTCGTTGGCAGCGTCTGCCACCAGAATTTCGATTTCTTCGAGGCCGGCGGCGATCGCGAGCCGCACGCGGCGGTGGCCGGCGTCGATGATGTAGCCGTTCCCCCCATCGGTTTCCGGTGCGACGACAGGCGGTTGGACGATGCCAACGGCCTTGATCGTCGCCAGCATCAACGCGTCGGCCTGCGGCGACGACTTCGACTGGCGCATCCGGTCGGGATTTTCCTTCAGGGCGCGTGGGTCAACCTTCATGATCTGCATGGGTTCTATCCTTTCGGGGTTCAGACCGGCGCCTTGCCAGCCCTTTCTGTCTTCATTTTTCTCGAAGACACCCCCCGGACCGCCGAGCTGCCGGACTGCCGCAACTGCGACCGAGCATCCCTGCTGCGCCGGACAAGCGGGGCATATGCCCTGCGAAGGACAAGCGGCCGGGATCGCGCAGGCGGCGGTTGAGCGATAGAGGCGGCAGGAGGACTGATCGGCGACCGGTTTTTCCTCATTTCCTCTCCATCTCAGATTAAATTATATCGATGATACACTTTTATCATTTTGCGTATTGTACGGAAATGATATCGGTGTATAACGCATCTCATCACGGAGATGCAGATGACCCAGGTCGAACTCACCCACCATGCACGCACAAGAGCGCAGCAGCGCGGCATCCCATCCGAGATCGTCGGCCAACTCTACTTCTTTGGAGAGTCCAGAAATTCCAAAGGCGCCCAGACGATGTTTCTGACGCGCCAATCCCTTGCCGATGCTGCGGCAGTCCTGAGCAAACAGGAAGTCCAACGTCTGCAGCGGTTTCAAAATGCCTATCTCATCGTCGGCGACGAGCAACGCATCGTCACGGCGGCCCGTGCAAACCGCAAGCAGCACTTTTCCGCCTGAAGCACACGAAGAATCCAACAGGAGCCAAACCCCTTGGTCGAACAGAATTCAACCCGCCAGCGCTTCCTACCGATCATTGCCACGGCAAAGGGGGCTGACCCCTATTCCGATTTGAATACGAGGGATGGCCTCGTGTACAAAAAGGATGGCGCAGTCGAAGTATACTACTCTCCATTTGATCACATCGCGCACCGCGCGAAACTGGTCGTTGTCGGGATCACGCCTGGCCGCGCCCAGGCGATCAACGCAGCTGTCGCAGCACGAGCCCAGATTCAGAGCGGTCGATCAACCGAAGATGCCCTGCGCGCAGCAAAGCTGACCGCCAGCTTTAGCGGAGGCGGAACACGCAACAATCTCGTGCGCATGATGGATAGCGTCGGATTGAATGCCCTGTTCAATATCGTCTCAACGGCGTCGCTGTTCACGGAAGCCGGCGAACAGGTGCATTTCACCTCGGCCCTGCGGTATCCTGTTTTTGTGAATGGAGAAAATTACAACGGTAATCCGCATATGCTGAAGACCCCGGTTCTTCGGGACATGATCGAGACCTATCTGGCGGAAGAGGCAAGGGCGCTTCAAGGGGCTGTCTGGCTTCCGCTTGGTCCCAAGCCTGCAATCGCCCTTCAGCATCTTGCGGGCCTTGGCCTCTTGCGGCCTGAGCAAATTCTCGATGGAATGCCGCATCCGAGTGGCGCAAACGCGGAGCGAGTAGCAGCCTTTCTCGGCACCAAACCTGTAGATCAACTCTCAGCCAAGACGAACGCAACCCAAATCATGGCAGCAAAGAAGAACCTCATCGAAAAGATTGGCCTCCTGAAGTCGCAGGGAGGCGTGGCATGAGTGCGATCCAGACCTCGAACCTCCCGTTCCAAAAGGACGAGGCGATGAATGAATTACGGGAGATTTTGTTCGTCCAGGCCTCCCAAATTTCGCTGACCCTCAATCCAGAAGTCGCCAACCAGTTTCTTGGCGTCGAAATCGACTCCTGGGATAGCGGGCTCCATGATGACGATCGGGAGAAGATCGATCTCAAACGGTTCAACATTTCCCGGCTCATCGACCGTGCCTACGATTTTGCTTTCCAAACGGGAGCCTACTGGCAGTTCGACGGCGATGATTGGTACGAGATCTGTGGCTTCAGCGTTGGAGTGACACCGCATTCATTCGAGGGATCACAGTCACCCTGGCTTTGGGACGACGGCAAGGTTCGCCATGTCGTCGACATGGCGATCGCGCGTTACCATCTGCAGGAAAACCATACAATCAGCATCCGAGGGCTCAGTCTTCTTGCGGGAATGACGGAAGCTGCAGTGCGGAACAGCCTTAGCAAGGAAGGCATTCAGACAACGGGCAAGCCAGCGAGCGTTGAACGCGACACCGCGCTTACGTGGCTATCGGAGCGCAGGGGTTTCATTCCGACACGCACGAATGAGACGCAGGAAAAAAACTGGGAACAGCACATTGCATTCCAGCTGGACTACCATCCGTTCCCAGAGGCGCTGTCACGAATAGTGAGAGACTTTGCTGGTGGCAACCTTGAACCCGTCGCCACAGCTGCGGGAATATCGGCCGACCAGCTGCAGGCGATGATCGCTGGCGAGGAGAAGGTCATCGATATTGAGAGACTTTCAGCGCTTTCACGCGCACTCAATATCGCGGATCTGCCAAAGTTCGTTGCCAAAGGCGTGGAATTTGCCTTGCGAACGTCCCCCTGAAATCGGAATGCTTGCACCGAGGTATCGCTAAGAGGGGATTTATGGCGCGGAAGAAAGATGAGATTGAATGGTCGCAGGACGCGGTAATGCACTTCTTCGGAAAAAGCGAATGGCTTGACCGTGCCGTCCTCCGCCCGCTCTCCCATATCGCACCGTGTTGGGATCTCCGCCGGACAGACACTGTCGGGGTGTTCATGGAAGAAGAATACAGTCTCGCCGTTCTGATGAACCAGCTGATACTGGACGTAGCCAGATCGATACCTCCAACAGACTACCACGCTCGCGAAGATGCGGTAATCCGCCTCCGAGAGGTCGACAATGCCGCTGTTTATCAGGAAGAAAAGCGGTGGAGGGATCGCAGGACCGGTAAACCGCTCTCGAAGTCCTCTATTGGTGGCCTCATGGAACAGGCGGCCATCGGTTACGAGGACGTCCCCGATCTCGTTCTTGCAGCCGCAGGCAGAGTCAGCGCCGCCATGAAGCATGGTGATGCGACGTTCGACGATCTTGATGACGGTCATGCTGACATGCTCGCGGAGGTTTTGACCGTCATCCTGTTTATCAGGGCCAACACCACATGGCTGCCAGAACAATCCGAACGCGAGGCCATTGAAGCTGCCAACGCCAGCTGAAGACCACCAAACCTGAAGAAAAAAGGGCCGTCGGTGAAAACCGCGGCCCGTAAAGCGTGGAGATTTTGAACCTCCAGAGGGGAACAGCTGCTGCGACGGAACTGGGAGGTGACCGTCATGTGCATCAGCTGGGTGCGTTATGATCCTTTTTTGATCATGCCGCATCCATTTATTGTGCAGTGTAGCTATGCAGCTGGCGCGGCTCTCGCTTCGTCGGTCTCGGCGACCACCTCGGCGGCCAGATCATCCTCGACCTCACGCAGCTGCTTTCGCTTGGCATCCAGCTCTGTGGCGAACTGGAACAGGCCACCGGTGCGCGTTTGATACGACACCAGCCGGCGCTCGGCCTCCTCAAGCCGCCGGCGATACTGGCGCTGCTCGTCGTCGAAGCCGTCGAGTGCATGCTCCAGTCGTGAGATGGCGCCGAGTGGCGTGACCGTGATCGCTAGATCTACCTCGTATTCCGCCCCGGTGCGCTGGAGCAGGGTCTCATAGCGATAGCTATCGCCCTTGCCGAAGCGCTCACCCTCATAAACGAGATCGAAACCGCCGATTGTCGCCAGATGCACCTCGCCCTCCTGCTGCAGCTGAAGCAGTGTCAGGATCTCCTTCATCAATGCGCGACCGGCTTCCTTGCGCTCAGCATGGTTCTGGCCGAGCACCGTCATGGTGAACGCATCGCCAGTGGTCGGCCGGAGGCGCTCGATGTCCTGGCCGATCTCGTCGATACGCCGCGTCGAGACCTCGATCTCGCGTTCGGCGTCGCGCATCTGCCGACGGACAGCATACTGATCGTCTTCATGAGCGGCACGCAGACGCTCCAGTCGCGCGATGTCGGCCTCGAGGCCAGCCTTCTGCATCAGCCGCTCATCGCCGGATGCGATCGCCTTGGCCATGGCGAACTGGTTGGCGGCACCTTCACCAACATCTTCGAGCCGCCGGATCGACGTGTCGCCGGACAAGGCGGCCGCGATGAACCGGGCCTTACGCTCATTGTTTTGCCACATGGAGGCATCGAGCGAGCCTTCTGTGGCATAGGCGAAGATATCGACCTCGTCGTGCTGGTTGCCCTGGCGCACGATCCGGCCTTCGCGTTGCTCGATCTGCGATGGCAGCCATGGCACATCGAGATGATGGAGGGCTTTGAGCCTCAGCTGGGCGTTGACGCCCGTACCCATAGTTTCCGACGAGCCAATCAGGAAGCGAACTTTGCCGGCACGGACATCGCCAAAGAGCCGCTGCTTGGCCTCGGTCTTCTTGAAGTCCTGCATGAAGGCAATCTGTGATGCCGGCACACCGAGCCGGATCAGTTCGTCGCGGATGAAGCGATAGGCCGAAAAGCCGCGGGTCTTTTCGACATTGATCGTGCCGAGGTCGGAAAAGATCATCTGGGCGGCACCCGGCAGATCGAAGTCTTTCCCGTCCGGGCGGCGGTAGATCGCCTCACCGGTTTCCTTCCAGATCCGGTGGGCGTTGCGCACGAGAAGATTGAGCTTGTTGTCCGCCTCGTTCTCGGCCGCCGGCATGACGAAGCGAAGGTCGATCGCCGCATGGCGCCCATCGGTGATGACCGACAGCAGAATGTCGTCGCCGGGTTTGGCTGGCCCCTCGCGCTTCTCGATCGCCTTGATCCGGCCATCGAGCATCTGCTGATAGGTCTTGAAGAGCACAGTCGGCTTGGCCGTCAGGATCTGCCGGCGCCCGGTCGATAGGTTCGGGACCTTCACGAACTGCCTGAGATCGTCCGGCATGACCACGTCTGCGAAGGACCGGAACATGGCGATCAGCTCCGGCACGTTGACGAAGCTCGCAAAGCGGCTGACCGGCTTGTATTTGCCCGATGGCTGGATTTCGAGCTCGGTCGTCGTATCGCCAAAGCAAGAGGCCCAGGCGTCGAACTCGTGCAGCCCGCGATCAGTAAGTGCCTCATGGCCAAGCAAGCGCTGAATGGAGAACATTTCGCCGAGCGTGTTGGTGATCGGCGTGCCGGAGGCGAGAACGAGTGCGCGGCCGGGGTTCTTCGTCTCGATATAGCGCGACTTCACATAGAGGTCCCAGGCGCGTTGCGAGCCATTGGGATCGATCCCCTTCAGCGTCGACATATTGGTGGCGAAGGACAGTTTGCGGAATTCCTGCGCCTCGTCGACGACGATCTGGTCGACACCGATCTCGGAGATGGTCAGAAGATCGTCCTTGCGGGTAGCGAGCCCCTCCAGGCGCTCCTGCAAACCTTCCTTCAGCCGCTCGAGGCGCTTGCGCGAGACACGGTCCTCGCTGTCGACCTTGGTCAGCAGATCCTCGTAGAGCTGCAGCTCGTCCTGGATCATCGCCTGTTCGAATGCCGAGGGGACAGCGATGAAGCGAAAGGCCGAATGCGTGATGATGATCGCATCCCAGGTGGCTGTCGCCGCGCGTGACAGGAACCGTGCGCGCTTATCCTTGGTGAAATTGGTCTCGTCGGCGACGAGAATACGGCCATTGGGATAGAGCGCGAGGAATTCGCGGGCGGCCTGCGCCAGGCAATGGCCGGGCACGACCAGCATCGCCTTGGCGATCAGACCGAGCCGGCGCTGTTCCATGATGGCGGCGGCCATGGTCATTGTCTTGCCGGCGCCGACGGCATGGGCGAGATAGGTCGAACCATCGGCGATGATCCGCCAGATGCCCCGTTTCTGGTGGCCATAGAGAACGAAGGCGCCAGAGGCGCCGGGAAGTTTGAGATGGGAGCCGTCGAATTTGCGCGGCGCGATATTGTTGAAACGATCGTTATAATCGCGGGCCAGCCGGTCGGTGCGATCTGAATCTGTCCAGACCCAGTCCTGGAAGGACTGCTTGATCCTCTGCAGCTTGTCGCGCGCCGCTTCGGTGTCCACGACATTGAGGACACGGCGCTCGCCATCGACGTCCCTGAACACGTCGAAGATCTGCGGCACCCGACTGTTGAGCGCATCTGCGAGCAGATCGCCAGCATGGCGGCGGCTCGTTCCCCACTCTGATGTCCCGGCGGCGCTGTAGCCCAGCTGACGCGCCTCGACCGTCCATGACCCCAGTTCGGGCATATGGTGGATGCGAGTGTCCGCCTCCATCTTCTCCTTAACGAAGGCGACTACATCGGAAGCCGGAATCCATGGCGCGCCAAGACGCGCGGTGATGTCGGAGGGGCGAAGATCGGCCGGCTGAACATCGGTCAGAGCGCGGACATTGCGCTCATAGGCCGGATCGAGTTCGGCTGCTGCCTGCGCCACTGCGAGCTTGGTGCGGACAGCGCCGGAGAGGTATCCATCGGCTGTCTTCCAGGATCCGTCGGCGGGATCGCGAAACACGGCGTCACCAAGCTCGTCGATCACGGCTGCGGGATCGGCGTGCAACAGCTCGGCGACATGGTCGATATCGACTTGGCCGCGTTCATTCAGCACGACTGCGAGTGCATCGGCCGGCGACGTGATGGTCGGCGCCGCGGGCGGCGCAATCACGCGTTCGGAGAAGATCGGACCGGGCTTCGCCGTGTCGGTCTCCAGATCATAATCCTCGATCGACGCCACCAGCCAGCAATCCGGGTCGTCGCGGAAGGGTGCAAGGTTCGGCTGTCGATGTGTCTCCTTGACCTCGCTGGTCTCGACATCCTCTTGGACGGAGACGGTGGTGTGGTTGATCGGCCCGAAATCGCGTACAAAGCTTGACCAGGCGATGCGCAGGCGGACCTGAAGATCGCGCCACGGCCGATCGGTCTCTTGCGCCTTCAGCACCTCGCGCACCGCATCGCGGATCGGGATGAGCTTCGAGATGATCCGGACATGCTTCTCCGAGATCCCGTCGCCGGTACGGCCTTTGCGGACGGTAGTCGGAACGGCCGAGCCGTCGAGCATCTGCATCAGCCCCTTGGAGCGGTCGAGAAAGAAGCTGCCCTCGCGAACAAGCCCGCCCTTCGGCTGCAGATCGACGATCTCGGCGAGTTCGTCTTCCAGATCGATGTCGATGGGCGGGGGCTCGCCGTCGTAGAGATCGGCCGGCAGAAGCTCGATGGCAGCGGAGAGGGCCGCGTCGAGATCCTTGCCTTCGTGGGGCCGGCATGTGTAGGTCTCGCCGAACTGCCCCGAAGTCAGCGCGTGTATGCCGAGCACGAAGTCGGGATGACGGGCGAACCACCTGTTCACGCGGATGGCTCCCTCATCATCAATGGCCGGCCTGACCTCATCGACATCAAGCCACAGCTGGTCGCCCTCCGGCTCACCGAGCTTTCGCTTGCGGAAGAAGAGGATGTCAACGACGACATCGGTCCCGGCATCCCGACGGAAGCTACCCTCGGGGAGCCGGATCGCCGCGATCAGATCGGCGGATTTGGCGATATGTTCGCGCGCTGCCGTATCGGCCTTGTCCATCGTGCCATGTGAGGTCACGAAGGCGGCGAGCGCGCCAGGCTTCAGCAGGTCGATCGATCGGGCGATGAAGTAGTCGTGCAGGCGCAGGGCGAGCGATCGGTAGGCGCGGTCCGAGCGGACGATGCGATCGGAGAAGGGCGGGTTGCCGATGGTAAGATCGTAGATCGGCGCCAGATCGGTGCGGGCGAAGTCGCCATTGATGATCCGGGCCTTCGGCTGCAGCAGGCCGACGATGCGGGCCGTGACCGGATCGAGTTCGATTCCGGTGACATAGGCGGCATCGCGGAAGGCCTCCGGCATCAGGGCCGGGAACAGGCCCGTGCCGATGCCTGGCTCCAGTACGCGGCCGCCGCGCCAGCCGAGTTTTGCGATCCCGGACCAGATCGCACGGATGATGAATTCCGGCGTGAAATGCGCATATTGGGTGCAGCGGGCCAGCGATGCATAATCTGCGTCGGAGACCGCGCTCTCAAGCGAGGAGCCGAGACCGTCCCAGCCCTGCCGGAAATCGACCTCACCGGGCCGGCGGAACATGCCGTTCGACAGCTCACCGGCACCAAAACCGGTGAAGCGGATCAGTTGGGCTTGCTCCTTGGGTGTTGCCGGCCGGTCCTGCTTGGCAATGTCATCGGCGACAAGGATCGCCGCGATGTTGGCACGAGCGCGGTCCTTCCAGGAAGCGCCGAGGCCGCGATCGCCGTCGAGGTAGAAGTTCTGGCGCCGGCCAATTCGGCCTGCAGGGGTAATCGCGACCGGCAAGGCCGGAGCGACGGGCGGCGGCGTGGGGTCGGGCTCATCATCATTGGCCGCCATGGGTTCGAAGTCGCCAAATGCGGTGACGCCAAGCCCGAGGCCGGACGACAGCGCGGAGCTGCCGAACATGTCGAAGGTAAATGGGTCATTGCTCATGGGGGGCTCCTTTGAAATGAAGGCGTGCGTAATCGTCCGGTCGACGTTTCGACCGGCGGCAGCACCGATTTGCGAGGATGGCCTGGCTCAGGCGGCCAGGGTGGAGGGGAGGTGGCGCAGATGCACCGGCAGCTTGGCGGCAATCTCGTCGTCGGTCAGGGTGTCGAGCAGTTTGAGGAAGCTTCCCTCCTTGCCGCCATAGAGCATCACCGTTCGATTTCCCTGCATCGGTCTCGGCCAGCGGTCGCCGGCATAGCCGCGATACTCGACGGCTGTGGTGCTCCAGATATGTTCGAGCCGTTCTTCGCGGCTCATGGCCCGGACAGGGCGACTCTCGCGCGCGACAATCGCCGAGCGCATTCCTTCCACGGAATTCTGATCGGAGAGGTCGCAATAGGCGTGGAAGTGGCGGACCGCACCGTCGATCCGGATGGCGTAGAAGACCGAGGTCACGGAGCCCGTCATGAACTCGCGCATGGCAAAGATCGGACCGCGCATCCACAGCGGCGGCAGGATATCGAGCATGTAGGTGTAGGAGGTCTCGTCGATTTCCAACCACTCGCCAGCATAGATGCCCGATTGGTCACCATCGAGACGATTGGGGCGATCACGATGCCGATCGAACAGCCGGAACATGTCGGAGCGTTTGGCGACGCCCTGGAATATCTTGCGGGGGAGGTATGTCGGGGTCATAAGCCTTTACCTTTCGGGGTTTGGGGACCGAAGGCAGCACTGTCGTTTCGACCTCACTATCCTCTTCAGTCCTTGATCACCCCTCCCGAGCGGCCGGCCTCGTGTCCGGGCGGGTCAAGGGCCGGCTCTTGCCGGGCGAAGCTTCCCTTGATGCGGCCGGCACGCATGCGGCAGGCCTCATTCCTCTTTCCCTCCCTCCTTTCTCGTTTTTCTCTTTCTCGATTTTGGAGAACCGCGTTCCAATCGTCGGCCGGCGGACGGAGGCGCTGCCAGTCGCAGCCGGATGCCACCGCGATCGCTCGCAACCGCTCCGCATAAGCATCGCCCTGGGAATTTGCGTCGGTGGCAGCGACGAGATTGGTACCCGGGCGAGCGGCCAGCACAGCGAGGGCGGCATCTGTCGCCGGAGACCATCCGCCACCGGTGCTGAGATAGAGAGTTTCGTCGCGCGAACCTTCGAGTGCTGCGAGGCTCATCGCATCGATCGCGGCCTCGGTGACGCATAGGCGGGTGGCCGCGATCGATCCAAGCCGGAACAGGATCTTCGAACCACCGGTCGCGAAGCCGCGCCACTCGGGACCACGCTCTTCCCAGCCGACAACAGCGCCGTCACCGTCCACATGCGCAGCCCACATGCTGCCAAAAGCTCCCTCTCGCAGAACATCTTCCCGGATTGCCTGCCGGATGATCGCAACCGGAATCCAACGCCCCCAGCACAGATAGCGCCACGCCCCAGAACTGGGTGAGGGCGCCCGGCGACTTCTCCAACGGTCACCGATGTCCTCGACCTGCGCCGAAGACCGCGGAGACCGCCATTCCGGGCGGGAGAGCTGAAAACCGACAAGAGATGCTATATTCTTCGCTGCGATCGGAAACGAGACGGCGGCGAGGAACATGGCAAGACCGAAGACGTCACCTTTCTCATCGCTGAGCGGATCGAACCAGCCGCGTCCGTCGTGCGTCACGATGATGATGTTGCCGCCATGCCGGTATTTGACGGCGCGGCGGGTGCTTTCCTTCAGATCGATTTCGTATCCGGCATGCTTCAGCAGGGCTTCACAACTGACGCTGGCGCGCAGCGCCTCTAACTCTTCTCGTTTCATAGGTTCATCGGCCGCGTAGCGGCCCTCCCTTCCTTATTCCCGCAATCCTGCAGGCCATCTTCATCCCGCCGCGAAGAGCGGAGGGGGCAAGGGCGCGGCAATCAAGGTGCAAATTTGCACCGGCCGCGGCGGAGCTTCCCTTGCGGCCGACAGGGCGCCAGCGGCAACAAAGAGAGAAACGGCCGGCTCAATGGGCCGGCCACGGATGAAATTCATGAATGACCGAGAGGTCATCATCAGCGTCGATCTCGTCAGAGGGTAGGACGCCATATTCACCGTCGACTTCGAAGACGGTGACCGGGACCATCAGGTCGCGAGAAAGCTGGAAGGCATGAGACTGTGCGAGAGAAAGATCGTGCGACATTGAAGTGGCTCCATTTGGGGAGCGGGCCAATTCCCGCTCGATGGCTCCAAAAAGGCACGGGGGCGGGGGCGATCACCGCGGCGGCGCAGCCAAGCGGCCGCAGCTTGCTAGCGGACCCCTTGCGGGTTGATCGTGGAAGATCCGGCCCCGGGCCAGGACGCCATCGCATGAGAGCGGGATTGGGCTGTTTTCCGTCGGTGCGGCGACACCATCGCGTGCTCTTATCGTCTGGCCTCTACCGAAAGTGCTCGTCCGGCATCGATCGATACCGGCATCTCAGATTTACTGACCAGAATTTGTACTCAAACTTTGGACAGCTTGTCACTGACCAGAATTTGAATATAATCTTTGGACACTGGAGAGTCTTTTATGCCTGATCCGACATCAGATACGCTCGAGCGCATCTACGCACGAATCGCCGCTGACGCGCCTTCGGGTGTATGGTCTCGCGGTGACTTCCTGGATTTGGCCAGCCCAAACGCTGTAGAGAAGGCGCTGCAACGCCTGACGAATCGAGGCGATATTCGCCGGCCATATCGCGGCCTTTATGACAAACCCTCCGTCAGCAAGCTCACGGGAAAGCTGGTTTTTCCACCGCGCGCGTCTTTCGTCGATGCGATTGCCCGTCGGGACAAACTTCGAATCCTCGTCGATGGAATGACTGCGGCGAACGACCTCGGTCTCACGACAGCTGCTCCCGCACGATCGACCATCCACGCAGACACTTACCCTCGAACGATTGAGATCGATGCTGCCGCAGGTGATATTCAGGCAAGCACACCGGTTGTCTACAGGCTTGACTTCAAGAGAGCTTCGGCAAAGGCCGCATTCTGGGCCGGACGACCGGCAATGCGCATCGTTCAGGCGTTGGCCTGGTTACGCGATGAACCCAAAAGCCTTGAACCTGCGATAAATGGAATTATCCAGAAACTAAAGAACAGCCCGAGCCGACAAGCGATCTCTGGCGATCTGCGAGCGAACCTCGCAGCTATGCCGGCATGGATGTATCCGGCTGCGCAAGAAATCGCAGACGCTTTGGCGCCGAACCAGAACGAACAAGAGAAGACCCCAGATGCAGACGACGTTCATTGAAGTTCTTCGATCGAGCCCTGACGAACGCCGCGCGCTATATGCGGCAGTAGCGGCCGGGCTCCAGACACGCGCAGAGAATGTCGAAAAGGATCTATATGTCTGCTGGATCCTGGACTTTTTGTTCAATCAGCGAGAAGGCGACCCGGTCAATCTCTATTTCAAGGGTGGCACCAGCCTGAGCAAGGCCTATGACGTCATCAAGCGGTTCTCGGAAGACATCGGCATCTATAAGGCCGATATCGACGCTCCCCTCGAGAAAGAAATCGCTGAACAGGGCTCTGTGACCAAGCAGCAAAGAATGCTCGCGGACAAGGTTGATGAGGCCGCACGCACTTACATTTCCGGCCCCTTGCGTGACCAGCTTTTGCGAAAGATCGAAGAGATCGAGGTCGCCATCGGCGAGGCAGGACACTTTGCCGTTGAATACGGCTATGATGCCTATCGGAAACGCGATGCCCTGGATATTCTGGTCGTCGCCTATAAGAGCGTGTTTGCAGGCGACATTGATTACGTTCAGCCTGCAGTAAGGATAGAAGGCGGGGCCCGCCCCGATCCGGTCCCTGTCGAAACTCGCACGATCACTCCATACATCGCATCTGAGTTAAGCTTAGCGAACGATCTGGCTGTCCACGGAGTGACAACGGTGAAGCCGGAAAGAACTTTCTGGGAAAAGGTGCTTATCCTCCACGCGATGACCGAAATGACCGAGAAGCGAACCGGCGAGCAAAATCCTGACAAGCCTGTCCCAGATCTCAATCGATATTCGCGTCACTACTATGACGTCCATCAAATCTGGACTAACGGCGCGTATGGCGAGGAAACGGCTTCAATGAACGAACTGGCGGAGGCATGCAGAGCCCATAAGGAACTTATGTTTCGCGCACCCGACCATCGCTACGATCGTGCGGTACCGGGGAGCTATCGGCTCGTTCCCACGCCAGAGATGCGCGACAGACTTTCCCGCGACTATAGTCGCATGTCGGCGATGGTCTTCGGCGAGATCCCAGAATTTGAGCATGTCATGACAAGCATAGCAGAGCTTGAAGCATTTATAAATTCTATGCCCTGAGCGTGAGGCGCCTGATCAACGCAAGAAAACATGCTGTTCCTGTTACTCGGCAAGTACAATCGCTTCTAACAGATTTCACGTGGTCGAATTGGGAACAGGTCTTCACCACGATGGTGAAGCCGAGTGTGATGTAGCCGGCATAGCCAACGTACTTTTAGGGGTTGATCGTATCGGTCGTGATGAGCATCGACCGCCTCAACTCCGCACACCTCGCACGTCTGCTTTTCGAGTTCACCCGCCTTCACCGCGCGTTGAACGGCAAGATGAGCGTAATATTTCGCCGGGTTGGCTCGGCGCCAATTCGCCTGACGTGTATCGGTTTTCAACATGGAAACATTCCTAGCTAAGCCTAAGCCGCAACAAGTTCGGCAAGCTTGTCCGCTACTACCGCCATCGTGTTTTCTCCGGTGCTCAGGCCGCTACGCGATGCCAGAAGTGGGCTCACGTTGCGCAGGGCTTCGTAAGTCGTATTATGGACTATGGGTACGAGCTGTTCGGTAGCCAGCAACGCCGAAAGCTCTTTGTCGGCAACGCCAGCCGCTGGGAGGCGGCGTAGCAATGCCGGCGTTACCAACACGATACCAACCCGCGACTTCACCAACCCTTTATCGATTTCGCGAAGCAACGACGTACCAAGAGCGACGTCCTTTTCGCTGAACCAGACTGATACACCACGTTCTTCGAGAAGATCATGCAACTCCTTGGCATCCCCCTGTCGATCATCCCATGCATGACATAGGAAGACGTCACGGAGGTCAGGTAACTGCGCTCTGCTCTCGGCAGTCTCGCGGATCGGCGTAAGTGCCCGTACCTCTGTGGGAGTGTACAATGTGGAAGAACCGGCTTTGGACCACTTCGCTCGTACCCGGCCTGATCCACCACTGCTGCTTCCCGACGAGGAGCTGACCGAAGGCGAGTACGAGGAATACGATCCGTAACCGCTATTATAAGTGCTATAACTACGGTAACCACCATAACGGCTGCTACCTCGGCATGCTGGGCAGTTCGCAGCTGCGTTCGCTGAACGATGTCCTTCCCTCGGCGCTGTACATTGAGCCATTGAAAAACCTTTCTAAAAGTAAAAATTAGCTGTCTTTGATAGTCGTACGCGGGTGCGACTTGCCGTATTTCGTTGTCACGAATCGCCCGGAAATGGCGCTCCTATAGGTCCCTCCAGTGCTCCCGCCACCTTTCGCTTCCTGCACAGTCGTTTTGGAATTTGCGCGTCCATGCTTGGCAGTGACAAACTTTCCGCTGATCGCGCTTCGGAAAGTGCTTCCTTTTCCCTTGGCCATCCAATTCTCCTTATCGAAACATCCAATGACGGTGTCATTCGATAATAGACAGGCATGGGTGTCAAAAACTGTCACCCTTGCAAGTGATGAAGTAACCGACTTCCTATAATCAGCTGTTCAAAAACGGCTTATGGTAATGAGTCGAAGTCAGATCTGCGGTGGTTTTCGATGAAGCTGCGTAATCCATCGGGTGCGATGACCTCTACGGCACTACCCCATGAATAAAGATGCCAAGCCATTTCCAACCAGCCTGCCGCATGGAAGCGCACGATCAGGCTGCCGTCCTCTTGCTGCTCCAATGTCTGTTTTGGGTGAAAGCAAAATTCCTTCGCTCTAGCTGAAGCTTGTGGTGAGAAACGCCAGACCACTTCGTCGTACTGTTTTGGGTTCTGATAGACGCCAAAGGATCGCGCGGCGTAATCTTCTAGTGAAAAGCCAGGCGCAAAACTAAAGCTCTCATCCAGGCTCTGAGCGCTAAATATGCGATCCATCCGAAAATTTCGCATGTCTTCGCCGCACCCTGGCTTACACGCCACAAGATAACTTCTATGCCCAAGTAAAAAACCATGCGGCTCAACAATACGTTCGGGCGAATCCCCTGCTCCATATCGCATTTTTAGTCGGAATGGACCGCGCAGCGCCTCAATAACGGCATCGACCACAGCCGGCACCAAATTGACGCGCGGTCCAGGACGCGTAACCGAACCCATCCCCAATAGGACAGCTTCAACATCTGCCTCAGTGCGAAGAGCTTCTCTTGGCGTGAGGCGTGCAAGCAATCCACTACGAAGGTCTTCCAGCGCACCAGCATGGCGTACACGGCCGTCACTGCGCGCTGCTCTGGTGGCGATCTCCAGCGCCTCCACTGCCGTTTCCTGGCGGATCTGCAGTTTTTCGAGTAAAGGGTCGGCGACGCGCCACCGCCGCTTGCGGTCATCACCGTCAACAGTCTCAACATTTATGAAGGTAGCTTCAAGCGCTTCGGTCATGCGCTGCGCTGTCCTATGCGAGATGCCAAATTCCTCGCGAATTTCGTCGAGACTAATCCCAGTCCGCCGCATCACAGCCATTCGCGCCAGTCGGATGAGATCCTGAGACTTTGAGAACGACATGACAAAAATCCTTCTTTGCCAACCATGACAAATATTGACACCCTACCACACGCTATGGGCGATTTTGTTGGCTGTCGATATTCAATCTCCGCTTTTACGGATCAGCCCCCACATCAACGCATACGCCTACGGGACTACGAGCCTTACAAGCCATTCTGGAGGGGGTGGATTCAGCCGAACTCTCAAGAAGGTTCACAAATAAGAACTGTTTGCCGCGCATATTTAATTCGAATAAGCAAAGGCCACATTGCGAAACTGTCAGAAAATTGCTTAAATTTCTGACAGGAGTTGCTGCCATGCAGAAGCTGACAACGCAGATTATGGCTTATGGCGCAGAATTTTCGGATGGCACCGCGCTATCCGCCAAGGCTTTGCTACACCTGGGAAACCGCGCTGCGATAGACCAGGCATTGTCACGTCTCTGCGAACGTGGCGATCTCGTCCGAGCCGGCCGCGGTATTTATTTAGTTGCCGTGAAAGGTCAATTTGGAAGCCACTCACCAACTGTCGAGCAAGCGATAGAAGCGGTTGCTCAGCAGCGAGGCGAGATCATCGTATCGAATGGGGCCGCTGCTGCAAATTCACTGGGACTGTCCAGCCAGGTCCCGATCCGCTACATTTACTATACATCCGGTCGCAGTCGAACCATGACCATAGGTAGCCAGACGGTCGAGTTACAGCACGTATCCCGCTGGAAACTCGTCTTGGCAAACAAGCCTGCAGGTGTTGCGGTGCGCGCACTCTCCTGGCTTGGTCCAGAAAGAGCTGAAGAAGCTCTTCCGCGCATTAAGCGGAAGCTTTGCACAGAATCTTTCAACGAGCTGGTTGCTGCCTCCCCTCAGTTACCCAGCTGGCTTGCTCGCATTCTGGGAAAGTCCGCTCATTGCTGAACAGATACCGCACCTCCCGCAGGATGGACGATAAAAGGATACTCTCAAGAGGAGAGCAAACCGCCAAGGGCGACTTAACAAATCTGCTATGGATGAAAAATCATCTACGTTTCTGTTTGGTGCGACGACTGAAATGACAATACTTGCGATGGCCATGCCGTGATTTTCAACCGTTACACCACCTATCGACCCGGCCTTTTCGCACGCCTCCTTCCTTCCGGCAGATGGAAGCTCCGGTTACCGACAGCGACCGCAAGCTCGGTCGAGCTGCACACCGGTACGCGGGCCGAGCTACAATGTCTCGACATTACCGACATCCGGATCAAAAAGGCCCTGCTTTGGCATAAGGTCGAACTTCGCACGCGTAGTCATGTCGAAACTCTATCGTGCCTCAACGAGGAGGCGGCGAGCCGGCTCGCCAACGACCTTCACAGGTTCGTCAATCGCTACCTGCTGGAGCTGATCGGGTCGGATCAAGAGGCCTTGAAAGAGGTCGATGCGAAACTTGAGCCTTTGATCGCGGGTAAGCGTCAATATCTGGCACAAGCGGATCTGGCGCGAGCCATCGCAAGTGTTTCTGGTCCGGCCGCGGCAGCACTCTCCCACCCATTGTTTGATGCAGACGGTATAACAGCGGCAATGGAAGCCAACCTTCCACGGTCCCTGTCTTTCCTGACCGACCCTGACCGACGCCATCGGTACAATCATGAATTTCTTGCGACCGAGCTCGCCAGATATGCCGCATTCTTCGATGATCTCGATGGCAGGTCGTTGTCAGACCAACAGAGAGAATCCTGTATCCGATTGGAAGACAGCAATCTCCTGATCGCGTCAGCAGGCTCAGGCAAGTCAGCGACAATGGTCGGCAAGGTCGCCTATGTGCTCGACAAGGGACTATATCAACCAGAGGAAATCCTTGTTCTCGCCTACAATAGAACCGCGGCTGAAGAGCTGAAGGAACGAATAGCGCATCAGCTTGGTGTCCAGCCACCGGATCTCCAGTGCAAGGTCACGACTTTTCACGCTCTCGGTCGGGATATCATCAAACTGGTAGAGGGCAAGCCACCGCAATTGGCGAACTGGGTGGAACATCCTGCTGGCGAGGCACGGGTTATCGCCAAGATTATCGAAGACTTGATGCAATCGGACGCGAGCTTTGCCAAGGTCTGGATTGAGCTTCTGGTACTCTATCCGAAAGCCGATATTCCTGCCTCCGTGTTTGACAGCGATGCGGACTATGACCGCTACATCTCGGCGCGTCGGCGTGGTAGCGAAGCGTCTATCGGCGCATTCGGTGGGGTCTACGTCAGGTCTTTGCAAGAGCAGACGATTGCGAACTGGCTGTGGCTCAACACAGTCGAGTTTCAATACGAGCGCCAAGTTGCCACGGAGGACGAAGACGGCACGATCAGACATGTGCATCCCGACTTTTATTACCCGGCAAGCAACACCATCCATGAGCATCTTGCCATCGACAGCGATGGATCCTCGCCATTTGCCGACTATGTGGAACATGCCGATAGCAAGCTGGCGGCCTACAACCGAGCAGAACTCGATGTGTTCACCACGAAATCGGCCCAGGCAAACGACGGAACGCTACTCCTTCAACTTGAGGCCGAGCTCTCAAAACGAGAGATACAGTTCCAACAGCGCAGTCTTGAGGAAATCCTGAAGGCGGTTGAGCCAGTTGTTATCAAACACTATGAGAAGCTAATTGCCGTCTGCATCAAGCATATTCGTGTTGGCGAGCTGACATTGGAAATGCTGCTGGAGCGCGCAAATTCCCTTCACGACAAGAAGCGTGCCAGGGTGTTCGCGCAGGCGATCTGGAAGATAACCGAGGCCTACACGCAAAAGCTCAAAGACGACAAACGCATCGATTTTGATGCCATGATCGCCAACGCGACCAGCTTGGTGGAGGAGGCACGGTATAAGAGCCCCTATTCCCTCATCCTCGTCGATGAGTTTCAGGATATCTCGGATTCTCGCGCCAATCTGATAAAGGCGCTGAAGAACCAGAAGCCATTCTCAAAAATCTTCGCTGTGGGCGACGACTGGCAATCGATTTACCGCTTTGCTGGCTCCGACATCAGCATCTTCACGCAATTTGAAGCAAATTTCGGCGCTAGCTGGCAAGGTCGGCTCGAGACGACATACCGATGCAATCAGGTGATTGCCGATGCTGCCGCTGACTTCATTCAGCGGAACCCCGCTCAGCTGCGGAAGGCCGTGCGCTCGGTCAGACCGGCGATAGCCCGATCCATCAGGGCAATTCCGATAACGGGCGAGCGGGGTAAACCCGACTTCAGTCATGCTTGCATGCGCCTGCTAGAGCGGCTCGACCGCTTTCTCGGCGGGATCGCGAGCCAATGGCGCACGAACAGCGGTGCCAAGCTGAAGGTCATGGTGCTCTGGCGGTATAACCTGCTTGACCCATTCGCCGGTGATCTTCCCCGGTTTGAAAACATCGAGGTCTCGGGTTTGTCATTCCATCGGGCAAAAGGTCTGGAGGCGGACTACACAATTCTGCTCGATGTCAGCGAGGGCGAATATGGTGTTCCCAGCCGAATTGAGGATGACGAGCTTCTGAACCTCGTCATGCCGCAGCCAGAAACTTTTGAGTATGCTGAGGAGCGCCGTTTATTCTACGTCGCCCTTACGCGAGCAAGCCGCGGTGTATTCCTGCTGATGAATGGGCGGCAACCTTCGCGATATGTTCGAGAATTGGGGGGTCTCGCAGGGACTAACTTCCGATTGGAAACAATCGATGGCGAGGCTTTGCCTCAATGTCCGACATGCCTTGTTGGACACCTGATTGAAAGAAAAAGCAGAAGCGGTGATCACTTTATGGGATGTAATCAATACCCCGAGTGCCGTCACACGGTGCAATTGCCTGAACGATGAGGAGATGTCCCGCGAACTCGCTAAACTTACGTCTCCTCAATGTAGGTAATGTAAAAACTCTTGACCATTCGATGCTCTTGCATCCTCTCGCCCAGCGAAAATCCGTTGCTCTTGCGGGGCGTTGGCTGAAAGATATCGAGACCTCTATCCAAAACCATCTTCCAACCGGTGTCTGTCGTTATGTCTCGCGCGTGGGCCGTTCCACTCCCGTCAAACATCCAAGTGAACGTGATTCCTGTGCCGGTACAGGCTTCCGTAACACCGTCCAGACATTCACGCTGCTCTTGAATATTTCCATCGTCTGGAGCGGTAACGAGGTGCACTGAAACCTGATCCTCTGGCTGTTTGCGCCGGATCAACATTTCTATCAGCTCCATCACGTTGCGTGCCTGATGGAATTTTCGGATGTAGGGATCGGTGATAGTAACCTTCGACGCACCATCGGTCCACGGGCCAAAAATCTTATCAAAGCTGATCCCCTTGCGATTTTCGGCAAAAACAACATGACCGGGCTGCGGAACAACATGCGAGGGAGCGGCAACTGCTGCTTCAGCGTTCGGCTTAGCGGTCGGAGGCGTAGGCGTCAAAACCGCCTCAGATTCACTGTCCTCAGTTTCGATACCAGATCGGCGATGGTAAAATTGAGGAAACTCCTCTTCCTCGAGCGTAGTGACAGGGTGTTTTACCCCATCCGACGCAATGTAGTGGAAATCCGCTGCCTCAAAGGTGCTATCAATCCGTAGGAGCTGATCCTTCACGCGCTTCCGGCACTCAATTGCAAACCGCAACAACTCCTCTAATTCGGCTTCTGTCTCGCCGCCATTCGGGAAGATCAGCTTCAGCAGGCCTGACATGGTCTTGTTGATCGCTGCACGATCGCGGATATGCGTTTGAACCGGAACGGTGAAATAGCGATCTGGCCGGTGTGAGAAGTCCTCAGCTCGCAAATGTCGGAGGATTTCAGCGAGATAGTCGACGATAAACCCGTAGCCCGATGTGAACATCTCGCCGCGGATGATGCCGACTTCCCATCCGGGCAAATAGGCGTGCAATCGATCGATAAAAGCGCTGTCGTGAAACTGCGGTGGCAGAGCTTCGAACAGGTCAGTATTTTTCAACATCCATGGAACATTATGGTCGGTGTTACCAACGAAGGCAAAACTGGCCTCAGCGCCCATCGGATTTACACCACGCGAAAACTGCTTGTTCGCCATGTAGTTCTTCATGATGTCGACAAGCGCTTTATTGGCCGTCTTCTCACGGCCAGCAAACTCATCAAAGGCCACGACGTCCCAGTAGCCGACCAAACCAATGCGGCCATTTGAGTTGTTCACGAAAAGCTTTGGAACGGTAACCTCACCACCCGAAATCAGCTGACCGTGGGGAGAAAACTCGGAATAGATATGCGACTTGCCAGTCCCCTTGGGCCCAAGCTCGATAAGGTTGTAGTTGCGCTCAACGAAGGGAACCAGCCGCAATAACTGCAAAAGCTTTGATCGGCGTCCGAATTGCGACGGATCAAAGCCTATGCTTTGCATGAGAAGATCAATCCATTCTTCGGTCGTGAATTTACCACGCGTTTCGCGGTAACCGTCATAGTCGACGCGCGCGATCTGGATTGGCTTCAAGGTGTCGATGATCCAAGGAGATATCCGATTATCTTCCGAAAACTCATACTGGACATCGGCAATACACCAGATGCCGGTAACCAGCAGTTTTGGATGTGCCTTCACCGTAGCGCTATCGATCGCTACCCGTTTGATGCCAAGGTTTTCGAACACTGCTTCGTAAGCATCCGTCTTCTCATTCAGTGCAACACTGACTTGATCGATAACCTTGTAGCGCCCACGCTCTTTGATAGTTGACTGGACCAACCCCGCCTCAGAACGATGGACATAGTGCTTGCGCAGGATGTCTTTCACCGTCTCGATCCCAGTCGCTATCGAGGCTTCATCGTCGGTCGCGCAGTATTGGCCGAGCAAGTATTCGAGCACGTAGGTAGGAACAATAGCATTCCCCTTTACCGCCTTCACTAGATCCTTTCGAACCACGAAACCGGCAAAATGCTCGTTGATCTTGTCATCAAGGGTCGACATGGGCACCTCAGAAATCGAAATCTGTGCTGATCCCGCGTTTCAGCAGCAAAGGCTGCGAAGCGTGATCTTCGAAATGGCTGGTCTTACCGATGCGCGTGCGCAGCTTCAGGAAGACTGTCTGATTGTTATAGGCGTCTGCTGCACGGGATAGGAGGAAGTTGCGCGATAGTTCGCGCTCGCGCGAGTTCTCGGACGAGAAATCGAAATCCAGCTCCGCTTCGTCAGAGATGAGCGTTTCATCGCCAGCAAAGATAGCGGCATAGACCTGCCGGGGCTGCTGTTTTGCGGTAACTGGCTCGGCCTGATAGAGTGTGACTTGGATCTGGCCTGTAGTGATCTGAGCTCGGGCTGGAGGAATGATCTGCACCGACACCTGACCGACATCCTCTTTGCGCTGCTTGCCCACTCGCAGAACCGGCAAGACGACCTCCTGCAGGCTCGCTCCGCCATGCACAAAGCGGCTGCCCGATCCCTTCACGCGAAGGCGGCTGATCGAGTTCAGGATCAAAATATCCTGATCACCGTCCAGGCCAAGTTCGGCAGCCGTGAACTTTTTCACACCACCCCGACCATTGAGGCCTCGTCCGATCACGAAGCGCCGGTTTCGTGTAACGATCTCGCCTTCAGGCTCGCTCAGCGCATAGCCGCTCTCTTCCAGTGCCTTGTGCTGCCACAGGAAACCGTGATCGGCTGTGATCAGGATGTTCGAGAAGTTGGCCGAGGTCAGCTTCCGCACCAGCTTTAATAAGTCCTCTATGGCTGTCTCCGCTGCGGCAGGAACGTTTTCTTCAGTGGCAAGCTTGTCACCGATGGCATCGATCTGATTGTGGTAGAGATATAAGATATCATGATCCCGGAAGAGGTCTTTGCCTTCCGCTGCTCCCAAATTCATGAAATCCTTCGCCGCCAGAACCTTTACCCGGTCGCCTGCGCGGCCCGCAGCCAGCGCCTTTTCACGAGCGCCGGCCCCCATGGTGCTTTCACCATCCAGCAGCACCAGATCATTGTCATCGCGGATCGCCAGTTGCCGGTGTGGCAAGAGCGCCGCCATGCCAAGCTGCGTGTAGCTCGGCAAAACCCCGATCATTGGCTTCAGCTCGGCATCAAACCGATTGAGCTTGCGGATCTCACGCAGCGCCTCTTCGGCCACCTCATAGCGCAGCGCGTCCGAAATGATAACGACGACCTTCTGATCCTTGCGCCGGTATTCCGCAGCCTGCTCGCGGTAAAAATCCACCTGGCGCGGAAAGCCCGGGACCGCCCAGTCCGTGAGGCGTGCCACCTGATCCTGCCAGACATCGTTCAGCTTCAGCACGAAGTTGGTGGTGTATCGGTTTTCGACCGCCTCATAGAGCGCGGACAGTAGCCCTGACTGGCCGCTTTTCTGCATGTGATAGATGAACTTGCGATAAAGCTGGTCCAGTCGAAACCAACTCGCGGAATAGCGCTTCACACCATCGGACAGGCTCGTCATTGTCAGATCAGCCTCGGCCAGGGCCTGCTGAAACTCCGTAGCATAGCCGATGGCCTGATAGACATCCGCGTAACGGCCGTACCAATGGCTCTGGCGGCGGTCACGCACCCATTTCAGGACATCTGCCGCTGGCAGGCTCTGCTGAGCCAGCCCTTCAACAATGGCGATAACGATCCGCCGGTCGACTTCCTCGAAATGATCATACGGGATCAGGATACGAAAATCGCGAGAGGCCAGATTTTCCCTGATCTTCAGCACATCCTGATAATCGCCTGAGAGTTTCTCGAATGCCTCACCCCACCGGCGCGAGGTGCTCCAGCGGCGGAACATCAAAGCGGCATCAGTGTTCAGGGGAGACGCCTCTCCCATAGCCCGCGACCAGGCGCTCGAAAACAGCGTGATGGCGAAATCCTGAAAATCCGGCGCTTCTGCCGTATAGCCATAATGCGCGTCCACTTCCTTCCAGAAGAAGTCAGCCAGCCCGACCCTATCCACCAGCTTCAGCGCGTCATCACGGCCTTCAGCGAGTTCAGCCAGCAACGCCTCAATCACCGTATCGAAATCACCATCCGCATCAGCGCAAACCGCCAGCATCTTGCGGCGGACATCGTCGGCGCTTTGCGATGGCCGCTCGCGCTCGATAGCGCGCAACGCTTCCAGCCGCTTGCCGGAACGGTAGAATTCGAGGTGATCGCGGACAGCGGCTTCGTACTTTGCCGGGATGCCGAGATCCGCCACCCAGATCGCTGCCTGATCGGCACGGAAAACCGCGCTGGCCAGTTGCACATCGAGCAGCCAGTTTTCTTCCCTCGGCGGCTCAAAGCCGTCTTTATAAAGCAGGAACTGTGCCTTTGGCTCCCGCCGCAACATGCGATATTTGAGGCCGAATTCGTTGTTGGCGATCTCCACCTTGATCACGCCAGGCAGGTCAACATTATCGAATGCCGAGCGCAGATCGCGGGCAACGTCATACCAGAAGACAATTCGGTGTCCCTGATCCTCATAAAGCCGCTTCAAGCTGGTGGTTATGCGGTCAGTCATCAGCAGCCTCCAGCCCTTTAATCGGCTTAAGCGCGCCGGCGAACAGCGGATAGTTGCGCTTCACACCATCATCCAGATCAATGACGATCTTCTGCTGCGCCATTGGATAGACAACTTCGCGCTCCCATTCTGCAAGCTCGGCGATCTGCTTGATTACCGTGGCCGTGTCCTTCTGTGCCTTAGTTTGCTGAGCCGGCGTGGCGACTGGATCGACGGCCAGCTTTTCCAACCGTGTGCGCTCGACTTCCAGTTTGTGTATGAACTCACGGACATATTGGTTCAGCACAACCGAGACCGTGTCAGGCCGGTAGCGGTGCATATAGATCAGCGCATTGAAGCTACCCTTAGGGCTGGAAAACATCCAATAGATCGGGCGCTTTTTATAGCGGCGTACATGATAGTCGAAGAAATCCTTAGTGAACCACTTACGCAGATCCTTGCCGAGTGCTTTCTCGATGAAGGCAAGGTTTTCACGGAACTTCGCCTCGCCGAAGCTAACGCGCAGGAAATCGCGGGCGCGGGTGACGATGTCATCGGCGAACCAGTCGGCATCCAATATAGGGATGACATTATCGCGGTCGGGAGCGAAGCTTTGCTCCGGCACGCGCGACAAATATTCCTCGATCCTGTCGCCCTGATTGGCAAGGATCAGGCCGGGCACGTCGAGGCTGTAACGCCCGAACATGCAGCCCACTGCATAGTGGAGGAATTCGGCCACCGTATCCTCTCGCAGCCGCGCCTCGCGGTCCTCTTCCGAAGACTTCACACCGTAGCGATAAGCCGGGTTGCAGGTGAGGGTGATCTCCTCAATCGGCACCTCTGCGGTCAGCTCGTCCTGCAGGCCGTAGGCATCGATGAAAATACTGTTGTTCTCTTGCTCCAGCCGCTGCATTTCGTCTGTCATGCCCTGCCAATGAGTGCGCAGGCGGTTATAACTGGCCTCGCACGTACTGGCCCGATGATCGGGCGAGAGGAGCGGGAGCGTGGCGAAATCCCAAGAGGTTTCGTAGGAATCCCAGTCAGATTTGGCTAATTCGACCAGTGACTTAGAAGAGGCTATTACCTCTACTTTCCGCGTTTCTATGACGGGAACTTTACCAATTGGGCCTTCATGATAGTCCAGAGTTGGAGAAACGGCGAGAAGTGCCTTCTCAACAACTCTCGTGTTCATCAGCGCCAGCGGAAAGAATGGTTCATGGCCATGTAGCGGAAAGCAAACCGATCCTTTTGTTTCAAAAACCGCGCCTTGAGGCGAATATCTCATAGAGAGGGATCCACTTGTCACCGTAGACCACGTGATGCCCTCTTTGAAATAGTAACTCGGATTACGTATGACCGAGCCGGGGTGCTGTCGCATTTCTGCACCGTCGTTTTCCCAGTTGGCAACTATTACATTGTTGCCATACCACTTTCGAAATTCGCCGCCTTTATTGCAGGGAAACCAACGGGCGGCTGATTCGACAGCATCGGAAGAATTACTGGCACCGAAATTCGTACGATTTGACGAAACCTCGTACCAATTACGCAAGAATCTATCATTCTCACCGGTTGCAAAGCCTTGCCTTGGTACAGCGTAGTCTTGAATCGGCGTGCCCGCTTCGAACGCATCAAGGAATTCTTTGGATAACCAATACGCAATAGGCGCACCTGGAATCGCAAGAAGGTTTCTTTGTGGAGTACGGAAATGTCCGTAGCTGCTTTGGAAGAAAAGGCGTTCAATTTCGCGCGGCGGGCGTACTTGAACATGTTTATCAAAAAGTCGCCGATAATTCGCTGCTTGATCAGGCTTCGGCTTCTTTTTGTCTACGATGAATGCGACGCTACCGAAGTCGGACCCGAAAATACCCCTTCCCAAGTGCAGAAGCGAAACGAAGCTCTCCCGCTCTAGCAAGGCGAAGCGCAACTTTTCGAATGACGAAAGGAACATCCAAGAGGGTAAATTGATCATGCCCCATGTTCCGTTTGGGCGCAGCAGTAGCGATGCTCGTTCCATGAAGCACGTCATCATATCAGACTTGCTATGTGGGAAGTGCTTCTTGGCGAACTCGCCGAGTTTTCCGTTCATTCCTTTCCCGCCCATATACGGCGGGTTGGCAACTACTACTTGATACTTCGGCGACAGTGCCTCGGCCGCACGTAGCACGGTCGCGAGGCGCTTGAGGAACGGTCGCCGCAGCAGGTCGGCGTCAAAATCTCGCGCTTCCACCACCTTTAGCGTCTCGGCAGGGTTGCGCAGCTTCGGCACGATCAGCGAGCCGAAATTCTTGGCCTGCTCGAACTGTCCTAACGTTTCGCGCAACTCATCTGTGAACAGATCCTTGCCCACCACAGCGGCCACGTCCTGCATCTCGACAGGGGTGAAGCGCATATCCTGCAGCACGACGATGTCGGGCTTTGCTTCCATGCGCAGGAACCGCCGCCGCCCCAGCTTTGCAGCCGCCTTCATCGATAGCGCGAACGCCGCCAAGGCGCCGGCGCGGTCGTCAATCTCGATGCCGGTCAGGTTGTGCTTCAAGATCAGGCTCGGGATCTCGGCCGCGTCATGACCTTCGTCCGCATAGATTTCATAGAGCAAGTCAAAGGCGTAGGTCAGTATATGGCCAGAGCCGCAGGCCGGATCGCAGATGCGGATATCTTCGGCCCGCTTGATGCGCAGGAAATCCGCTTCTGGTTCTTCGGGTGCGATGTAATAGTCCATCTTCGCCGCCAGATTCGATTGCGGACGGTTCAGCAGCCACAACCGCCCCAGCGAGTTTTCCACCAGATAGCGAACGATCCAGTGCGGGGTGAACAGTTGCGTTGCGGCAGGGATGTTCTCCGCCGTGATCTTCTGGTTCTTTTTCAGGCCGGCAAAAACCTGATCCTTCTTTTCGCTGATATAGAACTGGTAAAGCCAGCCAATGATCTCGACATCTTGGCAAGCTTCCTCCGTCATCACATCGCGCAAGCGGGCAAGGACACTGTCTGGCGACAGAAGATCATCTGGTGTAAGGAGCTCGGTATAATCTTCGGCCCGGTCGAGCATATCGGCTCGCTCGAACATATATGGCATCGAACCGTGCCATTCGTTGCAGGCATGGAGCAGCAGCAGACGATAGGCTTCCGCCTGCGCATCATGAGCGGGGCGAATGCCGTTGAGATATTCGGCAATCTCAGGCCGCGCGCGATCCGGCAGGTTGCCCGCCATCGCCTCGGCTAGAACCTCGGGCCGGGTGGCGCCGTCTGCGGGCGATACGATGCGCGGATTGGTCAAGCCCGTCGCATCCATGAAACGCAAGGCGGTAAAGCGGTTAAACCAGGTATAGGCCGCCTGCTCGATCACCTGGACACGGTTGCTGTTGGCCGCCATCTCTAGCTTCGCAATCGCCTTGGGATGTTCCCGACGCGTCGATGCACCCTCAGCTAACACCATATCCAGCCGGGCGGTGACCTGATCGATCAGATGATTGCGGGCGCTTTGCGCAAATTTCTTTAGGGCGTTGGTATCCATCAGACGATCACTTTCTTCCCCGCGCCGATCTCGGCCAGCAGGGTCTTTTTCATTTCATCAAGGTAGTGCGTCACATCGTTCTCATCTTCGAGATAGGTTTTCGCGAAGGAAACGGTGATCGACTGGGCCTTAATATATTGGGGCTTCACCGCTTGCGACGGCACATAAGGCGCTGGCCGAGGTTCGGCAACGCCACCTGCAGGTTGGGGTTGGGGAGCGAGAACCGGAGCTGGTGCAGGCGTCAGTTCCGCGATGCGGGTAAGCGTCTCAGCCAGAAGGTTAGAACGCACCTCAATTGCTAAATTGCGCAAGGCCGGGATCAAACTCTGTGCGGCAAGGCCGGATTTCCGGGAAGCAAGCCCCTCGCGAATGCGAGTCTGCTGTTCTGATGTTAACCCGCCGAACTCCGAAGTCTGGGCGATTTTTTCGCTAACCTCATCTATTGCTGCAATGACGTTGTTGCGCTCAGCCAGAACCGTTTGTTCAACGCGTTCCTTTAGCGCATAAAAGTCCGACTTCAGTTCCTGTATCGCGGTGCCTTTATAGCAATGCGCATCTGCCAGAGCGCGGCGCAACGCGTCGGCAGCAGAGGCCTCGGCATAGCCCAGGTTTTGATCCTGCGTGTTCAGGAAGGAACGTACTTCATCGTAGATGACCTTTTGCGCTCCAGACATGAAGCTGCGGACCTTGTCGAAAACATCCTCTTTTGCATCAAGAAGCTGATCTTCCTGCCCTATTGGACCGGTAATGAACCATGTCGCCGACTGGTCGCGCATGCCATCCAGCATGGTGCGCAGTGGATCGAGTGCGGCGGCGAAGGGATAAGCTGCAATGGCCCGGCTCTCTTTCTCAATATCCCCGATCAGCTTGCGCACTTGCACCTGCCATTCTGCTCCCAGACTGCGGCCATCATTTCCAGAGGCAGGAAGATCGAACAGCTCCTGAAACAGTTCACGCGACTTGCGGATCTGAGCGGAAGTGAACTCAATTTGTGGAGAAAACAGAAGATTGCCGAGGGCATGGCTGTTGCGCAGCCCCTGCACCAACGCCTCCCCTTCCAGCAACGCACTGTCGGCCCGAGCCTCAAGTTTGCCGCGCGCAACAAGGCTTGCCGTCAGGCAGAGCACCGCGGTGGAGGGCCAACCATAAGGCTTCGCGCCGAACTTCTCCACGAGGGCTTTGGCCGAAACCCGTGTCCCAAGCCGCATCTGAGCCTGAGCGTGATTGAGCACATCTTGCTCGGCTTCGGTCAAACCGCTGCCTTCGCCACCGAATAGCGCACCATCGGTTTTGCCGGCGCGTGCAAGATCAGCTTCAGTGTAAGTGGCGCCACGCAAAACGGGCAGGCTGGTATAGACCTTATCCACCAAGGTCTGAAAACCTTTAACTAGTCGCTCCTGCGGGTCGTCCCCGCCTATTTCCAGTTCGCCTCCTCGCACGAACAGCCGTGCATCTCCCATCAGACTACGGAGCCGCTGCACTAGATCCTTTTCACGCCGCATATTCTGATCGCGCTTTTCCGAGATGATACGATCGCGGCCGGGCTGGGCATCTCCGCTGGTGACCTGACGGGCAAATTTTACGGTCTGGAGCCACAGGATAAGATCGCGCGTAAAGCGTACATCTCGACCCAGCATGACGACCATTTCATCGCTTGCCATGCTGTTTGCACGGATTACATCCGGCAGGTCGGAATCATCGCTAAACGGCGAGATTATATTCACTGAAAGCTCATGCTCTCGATTCAGGCTGTGCCCGTCGAGTTTGCGAGTAAAGGCGTAGTCGACCCCTGTGCCAGCATGTTTGATCTTGCTGTGACGCAGGATCGCACCGAATGCCAGTTCGTCGAGGTGCCGCTCGATCTCGGCGGGATCGACGGCAATGGCCTTGATCTCAGCCTCGACGTCTTTTTCTTCATTCGTGAGGAATTCGTAGACCTCACCGTTACGCTGGATCAGCGTCTGGCGCTCCAGTAGTGATAAAGCCTCCTCGATACTGCGGCGCTGCTCAATCTGGTCTGCATCGAACCGGGACAACAAAAGGATGGAGATATTGCGCGCGGTCGGTTTGAATTCCTTGACGTATTTCACGAGGAATAGGACCTTCAGAACCCGGACGGCAAAATCATCGCCAAGGTTCTTCTCGGCCAACTGGATCGACTGCTGAACCGATGACTTTAGCGCGGTGCGGATCCCCTCGAACATCAGGTCGAATGTAGCCAATCCCCCGACCGGTCTATCTGCCAGGCGTTTCGCCACCTCTTGAAACACTCCCAGCATCGAGCGCTCACCAACCGAGCTGTGCTTGCCCTCAAACGCGTTGTGCTGCGAAAGGCCCATGATCGCACGCTGGAACAGATCATACTGGTAGTTTGGGAATGGATAGCTCGCGACAAACTGTTCTTTGCCGGAGAAATTCTTGAACTTGAACGAATTGTCGCCAAAATCGAACAGAGTTCGTAGGTTGTTTTCTTCAGCCTCGTACAGATTACCAAGGGTAATCTGGCCTGGTTCGGTCTTTGCCAAAAGGCGGCGCTGGATGACCTCGGCCACATCCTGGGAGTTCAGCGGCATTCGGTTTGCGAACCGCGCCTGAATCTTCGAAAAGTCGTTTTCCTGCTGCGCGGTCAGATCGCCGATAACCGATCCCATGTCCTGCTGAGCGGTAACAACAATCCACGCCTGCCCTTTGCACTTAGTGTTGAGGCTTTCAGCTATGGTCTGCAGATTCGTCATCAGCTTGACATTGTCGGCGATATACTGCCCTACCTCATCGACGAAAAAGTTCAGCCTGAACTTTGGCCCCTGTGCATCGATCCACGATTTCACCATATTTGCAAAATCCTCGATCGACACCTTCGTGTCCTTGCGATACTGGCCAAGAATGTCATTCACTTGATCGCCGGTGACCGCCGCGAAGGCCGACGTGATATGTTTGCCTTCCATCAAGGCCTGTTCACGTCCGCGCTCCCAAGGCTTGCCAGAAGACTGCGCAAAGGCCGATTTGAACGCATCAAGCTTGCCGCGGCTATCGAGATCGCGCTCGAACTGGGCGATGTGAGGAAGTTTTCCATAATAGCCGCACATCTCGTCGAAGACTTTCTGAAAGACGGCAAGAAGCGCATCGACATCCGTTTTTGAGATCACATCGGCCTTTTGATCGATGTTGAACAACACCGACCGAGACGGAATCGATACCGCCTTTCGCAAAGCACCGGCCAGCATAGGACTACGGGCAAGCTTACGTTCGAAGATTTCAATTGCGGTCTGTCCCTCAACCTCATCGTTTTCGAGAAGAAGGGCGAGCATCTTCAGCAGGTGGGATTTACCAGATCCGAAGAAACCAGAAATCCAAACACCGTTCGCAGTGTCGTAATTATTGTAGGCTTCGAGAAACTGCTCCAGCCTCGCACCGATCTCGTGGGTGATCACGTACTCATCGAGTTCAGTGAAGAGGCTTGCATTATCATCGGCTTTAATCACTCCATCAATCGAACGGTCGACCGGCTTGGCAAAGATATCACGCAGCAAATTAACCATGGATCAGACCTCGTAATTCATAATGTTAAACGCGCGATAGTACTTGTCATCGTGCAGCAGGCCGAACAATTCAAGCGAAGCCCCAGTCGCCAAGGCATGGGTATATTTTCCAGGAAAGAACATAACGGTGGGCCGATCCTTCGCCGTACTTTGCAAGTTGTTGAGAATGTTGTGCGACCGCAGATACGGGTAAACTTCGCCTACACCTGACAGAAAAATCACGTCGTGCGAAACTTCCTCGATCTTCTTTGCGATCTCTGGAATGAGATGTTCCTGCGGGTCCAGCACACCTTGAAGGAGTTCTTTAAGTTCCGCCTTTTCGGTCCCGACCTCCACATCCAGTATCTGCTCAAAGATACCCCTGTCCTCAAGAATCTTGATTGACAGTCCGTAGAGATCGATATCGAGCACGCGAACACCGACATGGCCTAAGCGGGCGATCAGATCTAAACGATCCTCGCCCAAGCGCAGTCCATCCTCCGCATCGTAAGCGCAAATGAAAAAAGGAACTTCGTTGCCAAGCCCTTGCTTTTGCAAGAACCGCTGACTGGAAATCACCCTGAATAGGTGCTCGGCACGGGTGCGCCGGTCTGTTCTAAAACTCATAGTTACCCCCCATTTCCAGGAAAGATACCCAAATCAGCCGGATTTCTTTCCTCAATCAGCCGCTTCATTCTCCCTGACAACCAGATCGGCTGAATCTTGCCTTCAACACTTCTTAGGCCCGCTTCGCGTAATATCCGATAAAGAACTTGCCGCAATTTGGCAGCGGTGGACTCTGAAAGATCTGCGAGGCTCGGATCACACTCAGACTTATCCGCAAGAAAACGGTCAAAAACCTCATGACCCAGGTCAAGTCGCCACGACTGGAAGCGGTCATTCATGACGTCCACCGCGAACTCATAGACAAACCGATAGGTCCGGCAAATTGCGAGCCAAATTATCGCCTGTTGCTCACCGCGGTCAGCCTGCGTTGTCATAAATTCTCTTTCAGCGTCGGAGAGCTGACCTATCCGGTCGTATACTTCACGCAAGGCGCGTGTCTGTGAGGCCAGTTTCGGCAGAGAAGATGCGCTTTGGGCTAGCAATCGCTCGCGCGCATCAGCCCATGTCTCACCAGGTCGATATGCCTGAGCAATAGCGAGGCTTTCGTTGAGCATCAATCCTCCCACACTGAAGGACATTCTGTACTTAGAGACTGGCGACATCATTGAGGCACTGCCCCAGCGCGACCAAACTCGCGCTGAACGCGCTCAAGGGCTGAGGCAACACCGTGCTCATCCGCGGCAACAATATGTTGGGAACGAGGATCTCGGTTACGCGCGCCCTCAAGAAGTCCGAGCCGTTTGAGCACATAAAAGAGCATGGCGTAGCGAACTGTCAGCACGGCGCTTCCATCCACCATGTTGTAATCCTTCGCGACCACCGCTTGCTGACCACTGGACAAATCGGGATGAGGGACAATGGTGATGTCGAATGTTTCCTGCCAAAGCCGATCGTGCATAGCGCCAGCGCCGGGCTCACCGAATTCGCCACAATCGAGAATACGTGAAAGCAGGAAGTCCTTGAAACGCTCCGTCTCGTGACACCATGCCCGGACGTGCCATCGCAAGCCGTCAAAACCAAATGCATGTGGGGTCATACGCCGCCAAGCCGGATCAGGCCGATTCCGGTTCATCGATTGATATCGAAGATCCAGCGATCGTTCATCACGCAACGCCATCAAGACGGATCGAAGAACTTCTGTATCGACCTTACGACGCAGCGTCAGTGCGATATCCATATCAGGCGGACTGGAGAGCCAGTTTGAACCTGCGTCAGCAAAACCTTCAGCCATCGAGCGCAGACGCATAAGATAAGCATCCGGATCAGGATCGAGAAAAACTGGTTGGAACTGCGGACCAGCGACATAGCGGCGAGCACTTTTGTCGTAAACAGCATTTTGCGGTGCGCGCTCTTGGTAGTGAGTCAAATCTTTTGACGCCTGCGGGACAGAAACGCCAAATGTATCGATAAGGTCAGAGCGATTGACGCCGCCCTCCCAGAACAGGCGGAACTCGATGAACTCCAGTCGCCTCTCGACACCCCATTTCAGCATCACGCGCCTCAAATCTATCTGGGAACATATTTTATATGGACATTCTTTTAATGCCCATATATTTTATATACTCATAAGTCGCATGTATGTCAATTGAACTGATTGAAATCCAATATCGCCTCAGAGGGCTGCTATGCACTATCCTTTTCTCATTGCTGATCCACGTTCTGGCCTTCAATATCGGCTCACCGACACGGGTCTGTCAGAATTGTCTCTTGCCCCTGTCAAGCTCGAATGGGCGCCTGGGCATATAATCGCGGCCAGCCCTGATCCGGTCTGGGCGGAAAGCTTTGCGAACGCCCCGGTCGAGACAATATCTGCGGTGACTGCTGCGTTGGAGGATCTGGTGTTAGGAACACCAGACTTGTGCTTACCTGCGATTGATCACCTGCCGGACAGCCGAGCAAAACAGCATCTGTTGGCGTTGATCGGTCTATGGGAGGCGTTAGGTAAGGCTTTGCCGGACGGTCTGGCGCCACTGCGGCACGTACTAAGTTTACCATACGGGCGTTTCCTCGCCGCTACACCAGTTGTAGAAGGATCACTGGACCCACTAGCTCCAGCTGCGATGCAGGCGCTTTATAACCGTCTGAAGGACGAGTTTGGCTCAGTTCAAGCCTCGCCTCGCAATCGCGCCGCTGCGATCGGTAGCCGGCTGTACGCATTGCAGGGTGGGATAGCAGCCAGTCAGCTTGAGGCAGCTGCTATGGATGGCAGTCTCGCGTTCTATGGTTTGCGTGATCCCGCGGCCTGTGCAGATTTCGCCGCTGCTCACGCGCGAGCGCTGATTGATTCCGGCACTCCGGCGCGAGAGATTGCCATTCTCACTAGCGGTAATACACGTCAGATTGCTCGCGCATTTTCGACGTTGGGCGTACCTCTATCGGGCCTTCCTGCCAGCTTGCCGGAGCGAGACGTTGTTGGTGAAACAGCACTGCATCTCGCCCTTGCGAAACGCCCTCCAACACCTGCGATGGTTTTGGCGAGCTTGGTACTATCGCCACTAATGCCCTGGTCCGCTCAGACCGGACGAAATCTGGCAGAAAGCCTGATGGGTGGCGATTTTCGGGGCGAAATGCTAGTTTCGAACCAGGTGCATAAAGAACTGTGGGACGATATCCGATCCTCGGCGAGCAGTCTTGCGCAACTCCGTTTTCTTCTCGACCGTATCTGCGCGAGGCTAGCGAAAGGCGAGCAGGTAAGGGCGCGGCTGGCTATACCTCAAGGCGAAGGCCCACCCGATTGGGAGGGGATCTTGCGTGGAATTCAGGTAGCGCCGCCTACCAACCCAGATCCGCAACGCAATCTTGAAGGCGTGAGCCTTTGGTCTGCTCATGAAAGCCCCTGGCGGCCCTGCCGGCACCTGATCGTCTCCGACTTCACTGACGGATATTATCCAACGCGCCCGCGCGCCAATCCATTATTTTTGGACAGTGAGATCACCACGATCCGAAATACAACTGGACTTGGGTTGAGTGGGAGGGCAGAAAGCCTTGCACAAGGTCTTTCCCTTTTTGATCAGCAACTTCAGGCAACCTCCGAAAGCGTCACTTTTCTTATCCCGTGGCGAGATATGTCGGGTGCCAGATTGCAACCTTCGGCGGGACTGTCACTCGTTGCACGCTCAGTTGCGGGAGTCGAAGAGGCCGGTAGTCTTATTATTGACTTGTCGCGTGTCGCGCCGAGCGATTGGCCGGTTACGCACCACCACCTTCCGCCATTATCAGCACAGCCGGACCTGCCTGAGGCGCTGGTCTTTCCTGACAAGGATCTGCTCACTCTCCGTTGTAACGAGGACGGAACCGCAGAGCCGCAATCACCTTCGCGCTTGGAAAAATTGCTTGTCAGTCCCCTTGCTTGGTTCCTGGCTGAGGTTGGGGCCGAAGACATGTCCTGGTCTGCCGAGGAGCTTAATGTCAAAGCAAAAGGCAACATAGCTCATGACGTTTTCGAACACGTGTTTTTGAAGGACCAGCCGATCCCAGAACCTGAAGCATTAGCATCAGCAATCCCGGAAGCCTACGATCGTGCCCTCTCTCGTCATGCCGGCTACCTACGCAGCCCATCATGGGAGCTGGAGCGCCGTGGGCTTGAACGCGAGATCATGACCGCAGCGCTGGGCTGGCGCGATCATTTGTTGGCATTGAACGCGAAGATCGTAGGTAATGAAATTTGGTTAGCGGGAGAGGCACACGGCATTCGCCTGCATGGCAAGGCGGATGCGATCCTGGAGCTGCCCGATGGTACTTTGCTCGTTGTTGATCACAAGAAGAGCGGAACGTCAGGTCGGCGCAAACGGATGGAAACGGCCTGGGATCTACAAGCTGGGCTCTACCGTGAGATGATCTCCCGCCCACACCGCCGCGAGAATGACGGGATGGATCCGCTGATCGGACGCGAGATCGCCGTTGCCTATCACCTTATGAATGACGGAGGTCTTCTGACCTCTAGGCTGGCGCTCTCTCAGGGTTCTCCTGCGCGGGACATGGGCGACGCAGTTAGTGATAGCGCGGTGGAAAAACTGACAGCGCGATTGGCGGAGCTGGGCGCCGGCAGAGTGGTACTAAACACATCCCTAGATGAAAGTTTCTTCAAAAAAGAAGCAGGTTTCACCCCATACGCTCTGACCGATGGCTCTGCCCTCGTCACCGCATTCATCCGTCAGATTGAGGTAGAATGACCATGGATCAAGGACTGGTTATCGTTCCCGCAGGCGCCGGCGCCGGCAAAACTCATCATATCAAAAGCCAGTTGTCCGATTGGATCAAGCGCGGTGTGGTAAGGCCTGAACGCATCCTAGCTGTGACATTCACCGAGGCTGCTGCCGGTGAGCTCCGCGAACGTATCCGCGCCGGACTTCTATCCGAGGGCCTCGTTTCGGAGGCAATGGCTGTTGAGCGAGCATATGTGTCGACGATCCACGGATTGGGCCTGAGGCTTTTGACGGAACATGCGCTCGCGGCGGGCGCTTCGCCACAGCCCCGCCATCTCGGCGATGCGGAACGAGATCTCCTGATCCGTCAGGCCTTGGCCAACGCTAAATCACTTGATCCTATCAAAGCTGAGCCTGAACGTTTCGGCTATGAAGCAAACAGGCAAAAAGCTGAAACAGTTGAAGACTCTTTACGCGGACGCGTCTTATCGATGATCGAGCTCTTGCGCGGTCTTGGTGACAAGGGCCGTGATCTTGGTCTACTCGCGTCCGCGCTATCGCGGCTAGATACTGTCTACGGTGAGGTTCTGGCCGACCCCAACGCCGCCCGGAACGCTCTGGAACTTGCTGTCAAAGCGATGATTGCCAAATTCCCGGAAGGGGGCATGGCCCAGATTACTGCCAAAGGTAATGTTGAGAAGCTGGAAAAGAATCTGGCATCGTTCAAGCTGGTTCATCGTAACCCCGATCTCCTGGACCGAGACTGGAAGCTTTGGAATGACCTGCGCAGTCTGTTTGTCTCGAACAGCAAAAGCAAAACGCCAGAAGGCTACGACGACCTTGCTAGTGCCATTATGGAAGCCGCAAATGCTCTCCCCAGGCATCCCGGACCTCTCGCGGATGCAAAGCTGCATCTGACTTGCCTGATCACATGCGCACAGGAGGTGATGGATGCCTATGAGGCTCGCAAAAAAGCCCTTGGCCTGATCGATTTTGCGGACATGATCACCGGGGCGGAGCGGCTTTTGCGCAGCGATTCCGCGGTACTTCAAGCGGTACTCAATGAGATAGATTGCGTTATTATTGATGAGTTCCAGGATACCAACCCCGTACAATTTGCCCTCCTTTGGCACCTCGGCGCGCATGCCAAGCGCACGCTGCTGGTAGGCGATGTTAAGCAGTCCATCATGGGGTTTCAGGGGGCCGACCCGCGCCTATCAGAAGCTCTCGCCTTGGCGAACCCCAATGCTTCCCAACCGCTTGATCGCAACTGGCGCTCGACGCCGGCTGTGATGAGGTTCGTCAATGCAATGGGGGCAGGCTTATTTGGCGATGGCTATAATCCGTTGACACCCACGAGAGATCCGATCGCGAGCCCTGCGATTGAGGTGCTAAATGCGGTCCAATCGCGGAACGTGAAGAAATATTCCAAACCGCAGGAGCATATTGCTGAGCGCATCTCGCGCATCCTCACAGACGGCGACACAATAACCGATCGGCATACCAAGGCAGAACGTGCCGCGCGGCCTTCAGATATAGCACTGCTGGTTTGCCGACACGCGACTGCCGCCCGTTACGCTGAAGAGCTGCGAGAACGCGGGGTGCCGGTGCGTATTAACGAAGACGGTTGGGCCAAGAGCCCCGTCGTCACGGCCGCCCGCGCCGCGCTGGCCTTTGCGGCAAACCCGGCCGATATTCACTCGGGACTACTCCTACGCACTCTCGGCCCCGATCCTCTGCCGCTTCAGGCCGCACTTTCAGCACAAATTGACGGGAGCTTGATTAACGATACCATGTTGGCGAAGCTCTCAGCTTTATCCGACCAACTGGCAAGCCTTCCAGTTGGCGAAGCATTGGACCTGGTGCTTTCAGCCACAAACCTTCGTTTTTGGGCAGACCAACAACCTGATGCCGCTGGATCCCGCGCCGATCTTTTGCGGCTTGAGGCCGAAGCCAACGACTTCGAAGCTGCACATCGAGACCTCAAGGCGGCTTCGGGTTTTCATGGGGAAACCGCAAAGGTTTTCCTGGGCTGGCTTGACGCTCGCGCAGCCGAGCGCGATTTCGACCGTCGCCCTGACCCTTCTGCCGACAGTGCCGAGGCCGTAGAAATTGTAACATGGCACGCTTCGAAAGGACGCGAATGGCCGATTACTGTGGTGGCCGAGCTAGACAATGGCATTGAGGATTGGCCCGGCTCGACGACAACACGTTTCCATGCATTGGACCAGATCGATAATATGGCGGTGGTGCTTGGCTCAGCGGCGCTCATCCACACCCCTGGCTTTGCAGCTCCAGAGGCTACTCGCCGGTTCATTGAAGATCGCCGGGCCGATTTCGAAGCCAATGCAAAGAACCTGCTCTATGTTGCACTAACACGTGCACGCGACCGACTGGTGATAGAGTGGCCTGGTTTCGTCAAAGAGCGCGAAGAGGACGCGCCAGGGGCGACAAACCTCGCGCATATCCTTATGGATCATTGTGCGCCGCAGATCGGAACCGACTCCTTCCGAATTAACGGTATTGATTGCCCGGCTGTTGTCAGGGAATTACCGGACCACGCGAGCTTCACTGAATATACCAATAGCGTCACCAGCCTGGCACCACGGTTCGGGCCTGCCACGCCTTTGGCTGAAATTCAACTCTCACCTTGGCGGCTCCAGCCGTCCCAAAGCCGTAACGCTGGCGAAGTACCGCCAACTTCCACCGTCAATCTTGGCGCCCCCTGGTCTGGAACGATCAACGACGCGACACGCGGTACAGCACTTCACCTTGCCTTGCGCACGTACCTGACTCGGCCTGATCTGGCAGAAAATCTCGTATCTGCCACGGCACTGGAAGAGGCCACGCTTAAGCTTATTTCGGAGCGGGGCAGCGCATTGAAAAACTGGCTGACGGCTGAAGGTTATACGGATCTTGTATCCGAGATACCGGTCCTTGGTTTCACACACGATGGGGCCGAAATCCCCGGCACTATCGACCTCCTTGCCATCGGGCCTGAAGGATGCCTGATCGTTGACCACAAATCCGGAGGCAGTGGAGAAGGCTTTGGCCCATACTGGTCGCAGTTGTCGAGCTATGCGGGTTTAGTTGAGACACTTTTCCCCCAGCATCTGCTCAAGGGAGTTGCAATATTCTGGATCGATCACGGGAGATTGGAATTGGCAAGCGCCAACATTCCTCAATCTTCTCACGCAAGCGGAACCACTTGATGGTTTGGGGAATGCTAGCGCCCGATACTGTGGTATCGCAACGGCGCCAACAGAACTTAGGGCTTGCAGCCGCAGTGCGCCATTTCAATGATCGAGCAGTTCCAGGGATCGGCGGAATGTGGTTTTCAATGCCCATTCTCTGGTCAGTTCTGGCGGTTTCCATAGCGGAGGAGCTTGGTGTACCAGCGTTGCCGGTGGGCAATGCCGTGGAGGCTCGCGTCATGCTTGAAGCAATCCACGGACCTCAAGATTCGCGGGTACGTGGTACGCGCAAGATGCTAGGCGTAGAAGATAAAAGCTTTCGAAACCTTAGCAGAAGCGGAACCTACGTTGTTCAGCCAATCCGCATGGCTATGGTGCAGCCGCTTGTTGCGCTTGGTTTCGTGTACGGTAGCCGCTACGGAGCGTTCCGTATTAACACTGCTGGCAACGAGTTGCTGTCGCTAGACGCGATGAAAGAACCCCGGCGGCTTCTTGGGGAGTGGGCGCGTGGTAAACAGCCTAACGGGATGAAGGAGGTTCTGAAAGGGCTTTCGCCTACTGGAACACTACCGAAGGCAGTCAGGAAGCTGATCATGGCGCGCCTGATCGGAGGGACAGATTCTGGAGCGGTCCGACGAAGTAATCTTGCCAGACTTGAATCCGGTCCCTCGGCCGCCGACCTGGAAAACGAGATCCCAATGCAAGGTATAGAGCAGGATCACTGGTCTGATTTGCGCGCAGGCGCTGCATTTATGGATTTAAGGGATGCTGCACTTGCTGTCTTGGACGTGCTCGAGCGGCATTTGCAAAAGCTGCGCGACGATAACAGGCCGGCACAATTGTCCGGACCCGAAGCCGTCGAAGTTGTTTCCAAGCAACTTTTATCACTGCGCGCCTTCGCAAACCAGAAAGGTGATATAATCGCTCAAGGCCGAGAAGCGAGCAGTAGAGTCTTTGTAAAAGAAATCCTCACCCAGCCAGATGCGTTGCTTTTGCAGAAACTCGCTGAGCGAGACTCAACAGTTATTTCCTGGCGAAATGATGCCATCACACTTGGGCCCGCTGCAGGGGAGTTCCAGGGAGGTTTTGAGGATATTGAGGAGCACGACTCACCTGATGGTGGTGACTTCGCTCAGCAACTGTTTCGCCTTTACAATCTTCATTGCCTGATGACTGAGCTTTCTGGCCGGCCAAACCCCGGTAGCACGACTGGAGGCGCGCAGGCAGCCTGATGCATAACAACACGCTTTATTCACTCTTCATGCCGCCTGAAGACTATTATGGTGACTTCGGTCTGGTCTGCGGTTTCACCGCAACGCGGCAGGTTCTGGGACAGATCCGACGAACATTTTCGGGGGAAGTGGCTCGTCCAGTACTTGCTGCGTTTATCCATCCCACCATCAATGCAGTATCAGACATCCCCGGGTTGGCCTGGATGTGGATGAAGCTGCAAGATCGAGGATACAATCTTCTGCACGCAAAAGTCGCGCTACTTGGCTTTCGCAGACGCGGCGGTGAGGGCTATGTAATTCGACTTGCCGTCAGCACTGGTAACTGGACACAGGACCCGCTGACAGACAGTATCGACCTGTTTTGGCTGATTGATGTTGATACCGCCTCTCCTAACAAACAGGACGTCGCTGACATTCGGGCAGCCCAGGCAATGTTTAACTGGCTGAAAGAACGCGCCGACTGCAGTTTAATTGAGCGCGATTACGATGGCCATCGGCCGGATGTTCGGCTCGAGACTGCAATTGATGCGCTCCCAACGTCTGACACACACCCCCGTTTTATCGACAGTCGGGAAACAGCGTTATTCCCGCAAGTTGTCAACCAAATCGGGATGAGAAAAAAGGCCAACCGGCTTATTCTTGGTTCGGGCTATTTTGAGGCAACGGGCGACGATACGACAGGTCTTCCTGAGCGATTACGTAAAGCACTATCGCAGCAAGGCTTACTAACCAAAGAACCGGTTTTGGACCTGTTTCTAAACCCGAGCTCATGTCAGGGACTTGTGACGCGGGCAATAGCCCTAACAGCTGCGGGATGGAATCTGCGTCGTGCGCATTCTGTCTTGCACGGCGACCATGCAAGTCTTCACGCAAAATTCGTGCTTCTCGCCACGGGGCAGACTGAGGTGACAGGACGGGTCTATCTCGGTTCTGGAAACCTCAGCCAAAATGGTTTCGAACGTGCCGCCAACGCCGGCGGAAACTTGGAAGCTGGCGTTGTCGTTGATCTGCCAAAGGGGCAAAAATGGCCCTCCCGCAAAAATGGCAAGGAAAGCATTGCCGGGCTTCTGCCAGTTCAATTCAGGGAGACGGTAACCCTGACGACTTTACAAACCGGTGCAGACTTTGTCCCACCCGAAGAACCGGAATCGCTACCGCCAATCTCGTGGCTTGTTTGGAACGAAGGCATACTCTCTACACCCGACGGTACACAAGCCATGGTAATTGGTGCGGACAGCAACCCCGTCGAAACACCTTGTAAATGGCCCGCTCCAGCACCTGTGATCGTAACACTTGTGGAGGGTAACTGGCGCCTCCCAGTCATTTCTGCGGGTGCGTTGGTTGTTACACGCCCGCCTGATATGACCGTCGAAGATGTTCTGGCAACGCTTGCTTACTTTCCAGAACCCGACATCATTGACCATCATGATGATGGCGGGGAGGGTAGTGAAGCGTTTGCCGATCCTTCTGACGCATCCGAGGCGCGGCCTGCCACCTACGCGATCCGGAGAATGATGGAGCTCCTAGTACGTTTAGGCGAAGTTCAAGTGCGCATCGACCCAAGAGACTGGCAGCGATGGTGTCGGGAATTGCGGGAGTCGCTATGCGCTATCTCCTTGCAAGAGCAGGGTATGATCGAGTTCTTTCGGAAAGCAGGAGCAAATCCGCTGCCCGCTTTGGCGGACACGCATATGCGACCAAATGGATCTGCAGCTGCGCTGCTGACTGACGCACTTTCTGTTGTTGCGAAGGACTGGAAGCTAAACGACTGTCCGTCGCTTTGGGACAGGGAGAATGCGTGATGGTAGACTGGAAAAGCGTCGCGGACTTCCTTTCTTGTATCGCTGTAGAAAGTGAAGAGACCCTCTTGGATCAAGGGCAGCGCGCGAGTGTAATGGAACTGGCTCGCCGCATCGGGAAAGGTCAGCGCTCCGCCTTACTAGCGGACGAAGTGGGGATGGGAAAAACCCGCATTGCAGCTGCTCTCATTCACGCGGTTCGTAAAGCGGGGGGACGCACTGCAGTCGTTCTTCCCGCGGGCCTTGGAGTGCAGTGGCAGCAAGAATTAAGGCGTTTTAACGCTGACGACAGGACGTTACTGCCGCTACGCAGTTATGAAAGCTTTATCTCGGGTTTTTCTGGAGAAAATGATGCAGAAGGTAGCGAGCGACGCAAACGCGGCCACAAAGAATGGCTGACGTATCGCCGTCAGCAGCGCGAACTACCCGAAGGGGGTTGGGCTGCTGAGAAAATCGTTATGATTTCGCACTCCTTTGCAAATATGCAATTCCCCAATCGGGGCGAAGGGCCGGCGAGCGGTTGGCGCCGGGAGCTGCTCCCAAACGTTTCTCGTCTGGTAGAAGGTCGGCGCCGTAACCTGATACGCAATAATTTTTATTCAGGCGAACTAGGTCATGTCCACGCCAGCCGCAGGGCAGCCCAAGAGATTGCAGATGCTATACAAGCGCATGATTTGCCTTGGGACAATTTGCAGAACGATCAGAGATGGTTGTCTTCTGAAGAGTACAAACGAAAAATCCTGCCCCTGATCGGTTACGGACTCGGCCAGTTCGATCTGATCGTGGTGGATGAGGCCCACAAAGCACGGGGGGCAGATACGAGCCTCTCACGCATTCTTGGACCAGTAAGTTGGGAGGCAAAGTCTCCATTCCGCCTCGGCATGACAGCTACCCCGGTGGAACTGAATTCCAGCCAATGGATCGATACGCTGGAACGTATCAACGGACGCGAAAATCATGATCAGATCGCAGCGCTTTCCGAACTTACGGAATGGATTACCGGCTATGTCACAGTGGTTCGGAGAATTCAGACCGAGGTATTGGACAAAGCACTCGCTGAAGATTTTGCTACAGCAGCAGCGAAGTTCTGCGATGCCTTGCGGCCCTATGTCTTGCGTCGCGACAAGCGGAGTGATCCAGAATTTAGCGCATTCAAGGAGATGCATGGCGATTATCGTGAGGTCGTAGATGTGGCCGTGTCTCCCGAAGCGGAAGGTTTCACCCGCGATTGGTTGCGCCGCTTCTGTGCAGCCGAGGCACTCTCGTTGCTTCCGCAGGATGATCCGCGTGTAAAGCGGTCGAGGCTAGCGATTGCCCAAGGATACGGACTTGGTGTGACAACCGAGGAGGAAACTCACGAACAAGCGGCACAAGACACCGACCTAGTCGGGCAGGCGAGATTCTGGAAGGATGCATTTTCATCAGGTGATGCCGATATCTATAGTCATCCTGCACTTGTTGCGGCTGTTCGAAAAATAGAAAGCTACACAGACGCGAAAGAAAAAGTCCTCGTTTTCGGCAAATTCCTCGTACCCATGAACGCGCTAACTCGGCTTCTGGACGCGCGCGAGATGCTACGACGCTTGCGTGACAATATGCATTGGCCCGCTAGTGGGATTGCAGAGAGCAGTATAGCTGCCGTTGCCGCGGCATTGAGGGATCCCGTTTTCGCAGCTCCGATAGGTGGGGTCGCAGAGATCAACAAGATACTCAAACATCGCTACGATGAGTGGGCTAGCAGCCGTCGAACAGAGCTTTCTCGCCTGCATCGGGATATTGAAGGTCTGGCGAACCAAGGGGGAACCGCAGCATTTCTCAACGAACTTCTGCATCGCAGCGCTGACAGAGAAGAGCTGCAGATCGGTACTTTGCTCGAAGCGCTTGGCGATAGACGCCAAGTTGCTGATGCCCCTTGGACGGGTAACGAGCTGCTTGCTCTGTTCGATTCACTTTTGCAGGATCTTGCGAGCGAGGAAGACGGCGAGAGTCGTGACACGCAGAGAGCAAAGCTTGAATTGTATCTGCAGGATTATTCCGGCCGCGAGGGTAACTTCGCCCGCATGATGTCGGGCTCAACTGCTCCTCAAACACGTCGCACTCTACAATCTGCTTTTAATAGAGCAAGCAGTTGGCCAATGGTGCTGGTTGCGCAATCACGTGTCGGTCGTGAAGGCCTCAACCTGCATGAAGCCTGCCGCACTGTGGTGCTCCTTCACGCCGAGTGGAACCCAGGCATTGTCGAGCAACAGATTGGGCGAGTAGACCGCAAAAACAGTCTTTGGCTTAGAGATTGGCGGGACTGGAGCCCCGAGCGGGTTGGACCTCCACCCCGTATCAGGGTTCACCCTGTTATTGTCAGCGGCACCTATGACGATCACAACTGGCAGGTTTTAAAGGGTCGTTGGCTGGAGTTGAGAGCACAGTTACATGGCGACGTCCTACGCCCCCACCAACTGGCGTCCGAAATGGTTGACACAAAATCAGCATCTATTGAACTGGTTCGTCGCTCGACGCCTGATTTTTCGCCTCCTTGTGGTAGTTATCCGGGGCAACTGGCAGAGCGAGAGTTCTGTAAAAAAAGCTGTGTGAGCAGAGAGATACCAGAAAGAGCCGAGAACTAATCCATCATCTTCAGTGTTCCCCGAATGACATAGACTTACTACAATTCCGGATGTGGTGTTCGAACACTATTCGCAAACCACAATGCGTTGGCTGATGGCATGGTCTTTTGGACGGTTTTCATATGACAAATATCAATCACAATAGGCCGACACTTCGCCTTCTCGACAACTATAAGCGTGAACTTAGGTCCCTGTCACATAGCGATAAAATCTCGAAAGTGGCCACGGAAGAAACGACGCGTGGTAGAAAGAAGCGGATGCCGGACGTGAGCCCATCCGCGCAGCAAATTATTCTTTCAATGTTTGATGCTGCTGATCGATATTACCAGTCTTTCTCAAAATTTTTGCAGACTTTGTCACCAGAGGCCGAAAAATCGATCCGAAAGAAGGGGACTGCATTTCGGAGAGAGTTAGACCACGCCCAAGCAAAGCTCATAGATGAATGCGTTAAACTAGTGGTGGAAGCATTGCGTGAGAAAATTGAGGGAAAGAATGGTGTCATGGAATGGCTAATCTGGTTCCAAGATGATGCCCAGAACACGAACGATTCCGGTCTGCTTAACATCCTGGAAATTGGTGTTAGGCCGGCCTTTAAGAAGATCGAAGTCGCCATTGATGAGGGTGTCTTCCGACAAAATCCCAGCACCGCAGGGTGCTGAATGACAGACGTTTCCCTCACGAATATTACGATAAACAGCAACAACCTCTGTTGCCGCGAAGCCGCAATTTGCAGCATCGGCTTTGTCAATCGAAAGAGAAACCACCTCGCAACCTATTGCTCTGGAGCATCCTTGAAAGGAGCAATGGAATCGATCTCCGCGATTTTCTGGAATTCGCCGAGATATTCCTGACGATGATGTTCAAGCCAGCGGCTGATGCGGCTATTAGCAAGCAGTTTGGCGACGTATCCCCGTGCTACGGTAAGGTGAAGGTTATCTATCCCGTAAGTTTCTTCAACGCTCTTTACTTGTGTTTGCAATGCAGCCAGCTCCCGCTCCATCCGCGCGATCTGCTGTCCTGACGGCGTGCCGGCGCCTCGACCTGAGCCTTGCTTGCGGGCAACGAGTTGGCTGTCGGGTGTGGCGGCGCGTATCGCTCTCGCAAACATGATGGAAAAGTTGTGTTGACCGATCATCAAGTCGGCGGCCTCAATTTGCCGGACAGCCGACATCTGTCTTAAGACATCAAAGACAGTCATAGAACACGGTGTATCTTTCAGCATTTCTGCGGCCTCTGGACTAATGCCTTCAAGCAGTCGAAACCGACGAATGACCGACTCGACCTGAAGCCCAAGCGCATCTGCAATGTCCGCGGACGACACACCACGTTCAATAGCACGCGCAATCATCCGATGCTCCTGGATCGGGGCAAGGCGATTGACCCGCTTATTGTATGTGTAGGTATCGTCGTCGGTTGCGATCAAACACTCGACCTCGATGGTGCCAAGCTCCTTCAAAGCCTCTAATCGTAGATGGCCGTCGAGCAGAAACCAGAGACCAGGGTTTTTGTTGTCCGCGATGACTACCGGCGCCTCGACCAAACCAATCGCCTTGATCGAACTTAAAACCTGCGCGAATTTCCTGCTTTCGCGGGCGCCTTCAGGCAGGGATTTCAGCGGTACGATCGCAGAAATGGCTATTGTTTTTATATCTCGATCAAATGCGAAGTAAATTCGGCCATCACCGTTGTCATCATCATCGTCATGCCCATCGCTCATCATGCCCTCCTGAAATTCGGCTGGAGAGTGCTTTTGGCATGGTTGCCAATCCCTCCGCTCTCAACAGATTGAGGAAACTTTCATCCGCGATCAGATCCTTCATGGCCTCGACAATGAAGAGAAGCCGGGTCTGTGCAAAATCTGATTTCTTGATCAAGAGCCGCTGTTTTTCGGCCTCCCTTTGATAAACCTGCATGAGATCATGCGCCGTCATCCGCTTTCCGGTGGCTTTGCGGCCGAAACGCCCCTGTTGTATTCCTTTTCCCTGAGCTCGCATGCGGACATCGAGAAGCCGCCTGACGGCAGCAAGTTTTTTCCCCCGAAGCTGACCCGCCTCATAGGCATCCAGGAGCAAGCTTTGCGCCTCCTCGGTCTCAGCTCGAGATATTTCCATCGCAAGGGTAATCGGGATGAGGCCGGTTTCAACGGCTGCGACAAGGCGTTCCTCGCCCTTCTCGAGAAGTGCGGCGATCATGTAGACCCATTGTGCGCCGACACCGATCCTTTTGGCGATTGCAGCGTCGGTGTAGCCTCGTGCTCGCAAGGCACCAATCTCACGCATGAGGTCGATTGGTCGCGGGGTGCGTCGAGCAATATTCTCAACCAAGCTCATGACAAGGCATTTGTCCTCGCTGGCCTCGATGACGACCGCCGGGATCTCGCTCTGTCCGAGCATTTGAAAGGCTTCCAGACGGCCTTCCCCGCAAACCAGATCGTACCGTGGCCCGCCTGGGCCATTGTGGCGGCTGACAGTGATCGGGCGCTTGAGACCGATGGCTTCGATATTGTTCACGATGTCCCGATGCTGTCGTTTGTTGCGCGCGCGGGGGTTGAGCACTGAGATGCGTGAAATCGGGATCATTTCTATATGACTTGAATGAAGAGCGGACATCACGCGGCCTCCGACAGGTTAACGGGCGCAGCAATCTGATAAAGAATAGTGAGGTCATCGAACCGATAGGCATCAAGCTGCAAGGCATTGTCTTCTGCCATCCTCAATCGATCGGCGAGAAGATCCAGCCTTGGAAAGAGGTAGTAGTCGAATGCCTTCTGGTTGGCCGAATCCATGCGGACAACGACGGTGATGTCGGGAGCAAGTGAGGTATCGAAACGCAGGTTCCAACGTAGAAGTCCCGTCGGTGTCTGGAAGCAGCGAGCGATTACAATTGACAGAGTGAACTCCTCGTTGACCGTTACATGATCGGTTTCGATGTCCTGCCACGCCTTGCTGCCAGAGGATTTCAAGGCGCCCATCACCTGCTCAAGCACATCGGGATGGCGCTTGCGGAGTTCTCGATTGATCTCGACGTAACGGTAATCTCGATCCGGATTGAAGCCCACGAGACTGTAGGCTCGCAGAAGGCTGCCGAACCGCGAGCTGTAGGCACTGCTTGACGGCATGCCATCGCATTCATCGATGACGATACCCGACAAACTCCCCGTTCGTTGGTACAGGTCTCGCAGAGACTGCAGCATCTCTTCGTCGCTCAACCGGAATGACCGGGTGTTGATAACGGTCCGAGCCGCCTCGAAGAGGGATCGCTCGATGACAGCGTCGAACACGCCGTTAGCCCTGATCCACATTTCGGGATCATTGCGGACATGGCGTTTCTTTAATTTGAAAGACTGTCGGTTCCAAACATTGTCGCCGGCATATTTCTCATTGATCAGGATTTGATGGACGGTCCCTCTCGTCCAGTTGCGTCCAAGGTCGGATTTAATGCCCCGTTTATTCAGCTCGGCTGCAATTTCGCTCTCACTTTCCCCATGGTGCACGAATCTGCGATATATCTCACGAACCAGCTCTACCTCTTCGGCCGGCCCCAAAGTAAGGATCACACGGTCAGTCTGAATGCTTTTGTGCTCGCCTCGTTGGAGATTACCTTTTACTTGGCCGTGTTCATCGATCAGCGTACGTCGTAACCCGAAACCAGCTGGTCCGCCTTGTCGGTACCCCTTTTCGATCAGACGGCCCTGCCCTGCGAAAACCTTCGTAGACAATTCACGACTATACTCCCCGGCCATAGCCCGCTTGACGCCTTTGACGATGGTGGACACCGGGCTGCCGTCATTTTCAAACTGTTCGGCGCAATACTGGACAGAGATCCCGGCACGACGGCAGATGTATTCGTAGTACGCGCTTTCATCAGCATCCTGGAAGCGGCCCCATCGACTGACATCATAGACCAGAACCATCGTGAAATCTGTTGTGCCGACCTGCACATCCTCGATGAGTTGGCGCAGCGCATCGCGCCCTTCGATTTTCAGGCCACTCTTTCCTGAATCCGCGTATGTCCTGACAATCTCGATGCCGCGCACCCGAGCATAGTCCCGAATTGCCTCCGATTGGTTTTCGGTAGAATATCGCTGATGATCGGTTGACATACGCACGTATTCGGCAGCCCGCACTGGCTGCGAAACCGATGACCTGCCGCTAAAGGTCTCCCGATCCACTGGCCGCCCCTCCTATCTTCAATCAGAGCGCGTCTGATCCTGAGGCTGTTGCGGCGACCAGCACATCCATTCCTGCAGGCATCCGCATAGCAATTCTAGCGCATGAAGGAGCAGAAGATGTTGCCGAAAAAGGGCAGTAAGTTGCCGATTTGGCCTGGCTTTCTCGGCGATCGAGAGGTTCTCGCGTTCACACTCGCCGATCTCTTAAAAAAAGAGCATGGCGATAGTCACAGAGCGACCAAGGAATTGATGCGGCAGACAGGTGCCAGCGAACGAACCGTAAAACATTGGCTGTCCGCTCAACATGCTCCAGAGGTTATGTTTTTCCTTCGTCTAGTCGTCTCCTCGCCAGTGGTACGAGCTTTTTTGCTCGGGATTATTGAAGGGCCAGCATCGGACCGGACCGCTCCTGCGAACGATCACTCCTTTCGTGTGGCCTCGAAAGAAGCCTACGCTACCGGCGAAGCCGCAATCGCCACGCTGGCAGCAAATTCACGTAGAAATGACCCTAATCATGTCCCTGAAATTGACCCTAAAGATGACCCTGAACCCGAGCTTTTCAATCAACGACAGCAGTGGTTTCTCGAACAAATTAAGGCGGGTGAACGCTTCAGCGCCAAGGAGATTGTTCTCACTTGGCACGTCAGCCTGAAAACCGCACGACGAGATATTAGCGCACTGCTTCATTCCAAGTTACTTGAGTATATCGGATCGCGCAGAAAAGGACGCTATCGAATGAATTCACGATGAAAATGAATATCCGTCGGCATCATCGTCGTCCTGCCCACCGGAAGCGTAGTCAGCGAGATCTCTGTTAATGGCATCCGACGCGGCTCGCCTGCTTAGAAGTCCGACGTCCTCGAGTGCCTCGATGTTGGGAAGATCACGGAGGGTCTGAAATCCAAACGCCGACAAAAATCGGGGTGTCGTCACATAGGTGTAGGGCGCGCCTGGCGTCGGACTGCGCGGCCCGGAGCCGATGAAACCTGCACCGCGCAGATTGCCGATCGCATCGCGGCTGACTTCCTTGCCAAAAATCTTCGCCAACTCGCTGCGGGTTACCGGCTGGAAATATCCCACTGCCATCAGCACCAATGCCTCGAACTCAGACAACGCCGCAGCCCCTCCCCTTGTCGGCGCGGAGGACGCGCGAATGGTCTCGGCAAAGCGTGGGCGGGTACGGTGCTGCCAGCCGCCGGCGACCGCCACCAATTCATATGGCCGATCCCGTAATTCCTCGACCAGATCATCAATTAGCAAGTCGATGCAGCAATCCCGACCGACGACGCGTGCCAGGGTCTCGCGGCTGACCGGCTCCGCCGAGGCAAAGATCACCGCCTCGACGCGCATCATCCACTCCCGCCAACGCAGCTCGACCGGAAGATCCTCTAGTTCCCGATCAAACAGACGCTCATCTGCGTCATTACTCTTCCGGCGGGATGGCTTCGACGCGGGCGATCCGGCCATGGTCATAGCCCAAAAATTCGAAACGAAGATCGGCCGGACAATTCACGCACCGCGTCGTGAGCCTCGAGCCTCTCGAACAGGCGGGACGCCGCCCAACGCGACAGCTGGCCCCCGGGTGACGTCGCCGATACTGCATCGTCATTCAACAGCTTCCGGATGACGGATTCAGCCCCTTTCGTCCGAAGCTTTGGGGTCACGGCAACTAGCCGGGCGGCGCGGCGATCAATCTCCGCGGCGGAGCGTAACGCCGCTTCAACGCCTTCAACAAGAGCCAGACAGATTGCCTTCGAATAGGCCGGTTCGCCCGGCCGCACCCGACCTCGGCCGCCAATCGTGCGGAATGCCGAGCTGAACCGTGCTGGCAACAGCAGAGGGACTGGCCTCGGCCATTTCAGTTTCATCGCCAAAACCACGTCGGCCAGTCCTAACGCCAAAACCTCGGCGTCCGGGCGAGGGGTCGCGATCGCCGATATCAGCTCGGCTAACACGAGGGGTGCCGCACGCCCGGACTGGACCGCCGTATCGATGAGATCCGGGACTGACGCAAGGTCGTCGTCCCATCGGATCGAACACAAGGTCGTCAGTTCCTTGACGAAAGGGGTGCCGGGCATCTGGGATCGACGGCAGAGCAGTCGTGTGGCCAGATACAGCTTTCCGGCCGGACCTGGATCGCCATCTGCGGCCGTCATTAAAACGGCGTCGCGCAGTGCGGCCTCTTCCTCATTGCGGCCGAGCATCCGAGCGGCGACAGCGGCCGATTTCAAGGCAAGGCGATCGCGCCAGCAGCCGATCCACAGAGTATCCGAGCGGATCAGATCATCAAGCGCTTTCAGTGCGATACCAGCAGAGAAGACCGCGTCGCACTCGTCGATGTCACGACCGCGCGCCAACGCCCAGCCCGGCAGGTGCGCGGACCATGTTGGTGTCGGAGTTTGCACTGTCGCGATCGAATCCATGCTGCGCAGCATAGTTCAAATGTGCGCTTTAATCCACAAATATCGCACCTAACCGCACTGCCTGTCGCTCCTAAATAATGTCCGATAACGTTGACTTATCGGACGTTTTTTTCATTATATTGAAATGGCCCAAATCATCGAGCAGAACACCAAAAATCACGTCGAGGAAACCTCAGCGCCGTCTCTCAGAACGGCACTTGGGCGCGATATTTTCTCGCCTGAGGCGTCGGGCGAAACTGGCGTCCCCTCCCCTGCTGACGAAGATCATCCACCAACCCATCTTGTCGGCCTCGCCGATCGCGCCCGCGGATATGTCGAGGCCGCCAGCTCGGCCAATACCCGCAAAGCCTACGCTTCCGACTGGAAACATTTCTCCTCTTGGTGCCGCCGATCGGGCCTCACGCCGCTCCCCCCGCATCCACAGACCGTCGGGCTCTACATCACCGCCTGCGCTTCGGGCGCGGCCGAACGCGGGATGAAGGCAAACTCTGTGTCGACAATCGAACGCCGACTCTCGTCACTCTCCTGGAACTATGCCCAGCGCGGATTGATCCTCGATCGCAAGGACCGGCATATCGCAACGGTGCTGTCTGGCATTCGCAAAACTCACGCACGTCCGCCGGTCCAGAAGGAAGCAGTCATGGCCGAAGATATCATCTCCATGGTCGAAACGCTCGACCGCGGTTCGCTGCGCGGCCTGCGCGATCGGGCAATGCTGCTCATCGGTTATGCCGGCGGCTTGCGGCGATCAGAAATCGTTGGCCTTGATGTGAAAGCCGATCAGACAGAAGACGGTCGCGGCTGGATCGAAATCTTTGATCAAGGCATGGTTGTCACTCTGCGCGGCAAAACCGGATGGCGGGAGGTCGAGGTCGGCCGCGGTTCCTCCGACGCTACGTGCCCTGTTGCGGCTGTAGAAATTTGGATCAAGTTCGCCAGATTGGCGCATGGCCCCCTCTTCCGCCGCGTCACAGGACAGGGCAAGGCGGTTGGATCCGAACGATTGAATGACAAGGAGGTGGCCCGGCTTGTGAAACGATCGGCCATGGCTGCCGGCGTTCGCGGCGATCTCAGTGAGATCGAGCGGGCTTTCAAGTTTTCCGGCCACTCCCTTCGAGCCGGTCTCGCCTCATCCGCCGAGGTCGATGAGCGTTATGTTCAGAAGCAGCTGGGTCACGTTTCGGCGGAAATGACCCGCAGATATCAACGGCGGCGTGATCGCTTTCGGATCAACTTGACCAAAGCTGCCGGTCTATAGAGCCGTTAGAGGCGGTCGCAAAATTATCTGTTCGGCGACGTTGCAACGAGCGGGCGTCGCCTCCTGCGCCGAAATCGACGAAGGATGCGTCCGGAAAACAGCCAAGGCATATCTGGGCCGAGATGAAGGTGCGATATAAGCAGCGGCGGGACCGGTTTCGAGTTGATCTCACCGAAGCGGTGGAGTTTTGACCTCGGGCTTGTGATAAAAATCGACCTTCCGCCACCTCCGGTTTCGGCCTTGAGCCTACATCGCTAGGAAAGTTGGATGAGCTGAGAACCGTTCTATGCTCATCTGTTCACTATCCAACCGCTCAGCTATTGTCTGTCAAACAGCAATTGACTTATCTGGACCTCATGCGGACTTCATCGATCACCAATCAAAGCATGGAATTCTTCCGTGCAAAGCAACTTGATATCGTAATCGCTCCGATCTTCGGAAAGTCCGAGATTTCCATGGCGAGGCTGTCATGCGTCACGCCGGGCCACGGTGTTATAGATCCACCCGCATATGAGGATGCGTTTTTCCTAGCGTTCAATCTCCGCGATTACGAAGGTGATCTCTGGGTTGATGGGAAAAAAGTGGATACGAAGGTCTCGAGGAACGGCAATTTTACGATCTATGATCACCGCAGGTCGTGGCTGGCCGACATGCGATCGCCATTCGATGGGCTCGGATTTCATATCCCCCGCTCGGCACTAGACGCCTATGAAGAGGATTTGGGAGGCAAGCATATCGACACATTGCATGCCGTTCCAGGGCGGGATATCGAAGACGATGTCGTGCGACAGTTGGTGGGTGCATGTCTTCCCGTTTTGGAGAATCCCTTCAGGGCAACCCGTCTCTTCCAGGATCATATCGCGACTATCCTTACCTTCCACCTTTGCGCGACTTACGGTGGCACGAACCTGCGAAAGCCGCCCCAAGGCGCACTTGCCCCGTGGCAAAAAAGACTGGCGCTTGAGATGCTCGAAGAGAACCTCACGACAGACCTTCCATTGTCTGCGGTCGCGTCTGCCTGCGGACTGTCCAGAGGCTATTTTACCAGAGCCTTCAAGCTATCGACCGGCCATCCTCCTTATCGCTGGGTGATCCTCAAGCGCGTCGAAAAGGCAAGGGAATTGCTTCGGCTGACTGACCTTACGATCGTCGAGGTTGCGTTCATATGCGGGTTTTGTGATCAGTCACATCTTACCCGGACGTTCACAGCCCACGTTGGGATGACGCCTGTCCAGTGGCGACGAACGTCTAGGTAGAAAACAAATATCGTCTGAAAGATCAAAATTATCCAAGACGCGTGACTCTCGTGCAAGAAACTCTTGTGATCGATCGCGATAAGGGGCCGGCCCAAGACTTTGCAAAACGCAAAGTTCAAATCGCAGGACGCGAAATGACCCAGACTTTGCCCCCATTCACCCGCCGCGGCGCGCTGCTCTCCGGCGCGGCTGCCGCTGCGTACGCGGCGCTGCCAACCGCGTTTGGTATGGTCGCCAACGCTGCGTCTCACACCGCTATCGAAGGAGATATGACGATGGCTACTGTTACCACCAAAGACGGCGTTGAAATTTTCTACAAGGATTGGGGTCCGAAGGACGCCCAGCCGATCGTGTTCCACCATGGCTGGCCGTTGTCCTCCGACGACTGGGATGCGCAAATGCTGTTCTTCCTTTCCAAGGGATATCGCGTCGTCGCTCATGACCGGCGCGGTCACGGCCGGTCTGCCCAGGTCGCAGATGGTCATGACATGGATCATTACGCTTCCGACGCCTTTGCCGTCGTTGAAGTGCTGGATCTGAAAAACGCCGTCCATATCGGCCACTCCACCGGCGGCGGCGAAGTTGCCCGCTACGTTGCCAAGCATGGCGAGCCTTCCGGTCGCGTTGCCAAGGCTGTTCTCGTTTCTGCCGTTCCGCCGATAATGGTCAAGACCGCGGCCAATCCCGAAGGTCTGCCCATTGAAGTCTTCGATGGCTTCCGCTCCGCACTTGTTGCTAACCGCGCGCAGTTCTTTCGCGACGTTCCCGCCGGCCCGTTCTACGGCTTCAACCGTGACGGTGCCAAGGTTTACGAAGGCGTGATCCAGAACTGGTGGCGTCAGGGTATGATGGGCGGCGCAAAGGCGCACTATGATGGCATCAAGGCCTTCTCCGAGACTGATCAGACGGAGGACTTGAAGGCCATCACCGTGCCAACGCTTGTGCTGCATGGTGAGGACGACCAAATCGTTCCGATCGCGGATTCGGCGCACAAGTCAGTGAAGCTTCTGAAGCATGGAACACTGAAGACCTATCCCGGCTTCTCACATGGCATGCTGACCGTCAATGCGGACGTGCTTAATGCTGATCTGCTGGCGTTCGTCCAGAGCTAGCGGAGAAAAGAAGGCTGCAGCTACCCTGCAGCCTTCTTTGTTTTGTAAATCGTCACCACGCAGATCCTCGCGCCACATACCGTACCCGGAGTGGACATTGTGGAGCATTATCGGACTTTATGCTCATTATAGAGAAATGGCCCAAATCATCGAGCAAAACACCGAAAATCATGTCGAGGAGACCTCAGCGCCGTCTCTCAGCACGGCGGCTGGGCGTGATGTTTCCGCGCCGGAGGTGTCGGGTGAAAGCCCCCTCCCCTCTCTCGCCGGCGGTGGCGAGACACATGCTCATCTTGCCAGCCTCGCCGATCGCGCTCGTGGCTATGTCCAGGCGGCCAGTTCCGCCAACACGCGCAAGGCCTACGCGGCCGACTGGAAGCATTTTTCGGCGTAGTGCAGGCGCTCCAATCTGGCCCCACTGCCCCCGCATCCGCAAACCGTCGGACTTTACATCACAGCTTGCGCTTCCGGCACGGCTGAACGCGGTGCAAAAGCGAACTCTGTCTCGACCATCCAACGCCGCCTCTCCTCACTCTCCTGGAACTATGCCCAGCGTGGCCTCTCGCTCGATCGCAAGGACCGGCATATCGCCACCGTGATGGCCGGCATCCGCAACAGCCACGCCAAGCCACCTGTCCAGAAGGAAGCGGTCATGGCTGAGGATATTATCGCCATGGTCGAGACGCTCGATCGCGGCTCTCTGCGCGGCCTGCGGGATCGGGCCATGTTGCTCATCGGCTTTGCTGGAGGGCTTCGGCGCTCCGAGATCGTCGGCCTCGACCTGAAGGCCGACCAGACTGAGGACGGCCGCGGTTGGATCGAGATCCTCGAAAAGGGTATGGTCCTCACCCTGCGCGGTAAAACCGGATGGCGAGAGGTCGAGGTCGGCCGCGGCTCAGCCGATGCGACCTGCCCGGTCGCGGCTGTCGAGACCTGGATCAAGTTCGCCAAGCTGGCTCATGGGCCCCTTTTTCGCCGTGTGACCGGACAGGGAAAATCAGTCGGCTCGGAACGGCTGAACGACAAGGAGGTGGCGCGACTGGTAAAACGCGCTGCAATGGCCGCCGGCGTTCGCGGAGATCTCAGCGAGATCGAGCGCGCCTTAAAGTTCTCCGGCCATTCCCTTCGCGCGGGCTTGGCCTCCTCCGCTGAGGTCGATGAGCGTTACGTCCAGAAACAGCTAGGCCATGCTTCAGCGGAGATGACACGCAGATATCAGCGCCGGCGGGATCGCTTCCGCGTGAATCTAACCAAGGCATCAGGGCTATAGTTGGCGCCTCTCCTAATCCGGAGTGAAATCGTAAAGGTAGATCTCCGCCCCCTTATTTTCCCTTAGACTTTAAACTTCAATTGGACGCTAAAACTAGAACCGCTTGAGCGAACTCAAAACTGGATAAAACTTGTGGGCAAGGTCAGACGTCAAAACAACATGAGCTCGAAATTCCCCCAAACCGTTCAACTTTTTCGGAGCCTGCGTGAAAGTATGCGCTTGGCTTTATCAGCGTCTTCAAAAGCAAGTTGTTCGCCGTCAATCAATTCTACGAGCATGGCCGATTTTTCAGGCGGCGCGATATGAGCGGAAATCTCGAAAAGAAACGCTGCGTTTTGCTTGCCGTCCGGATGAGTGAGGTAAATCCCTAAAAGCCGGTCTAACAATTCTGATTTGACCCGCTCACTCGCGCTATTGGCGGCTTTCACGACAGGGCCGGCAAGTCCAAAAGGTACCCAAGCTGGCAATGTAACCAGGGGTATTCCGTATTTAACAACCGCGTCTGCCGCCGACTGATTACCGAAGTTCGATTCAATGAGCTTGCAACTCGCTTGGACTACCGCTGCACTCGGCCCGGCCGCCCGCATAACTTCTATGATCATGTCACTGAGCCCGGCTGGGCTTGGTCGGATCCAAGCCATGCTGTTTAAGATGGCTGCAGTTTCCTGGGCATGGCTCGGATTTGATCTGAGCCATTTCAACGACTGCGATAGAACCGCGATCTGGCGATCGCGGTCCATGTGCTGTGTCGAATTCACGAAGAGACGGCGGCCCCAAGCATCGTCTACCCTATCGTAGAAGTTAAAAAGCGTAGGAAATGCCTCAGCACTTCGGCCCGCTTTCTCCATATCGGCTCGGAAAGCTGCAGCGTCTCGAGCCGTTACAACTTTATCTGCGGTCGCTTGTAGCTGCGTGAACTGGGCTGTCTGGAGGAGGCCAAGTTCCCGGGCCACTTTGGTTGCTCTGATGCAATCAACGTAATGTCCCAGAGCAGCCGCACGGCGGCAGACGGCATCGATGGCGGGCAAATGACTTGCCGCAAATGGCCGATTCTCTGGTTCTATTGCCCGTTCAACTGCCCTAAGAGCAAACCTGCGGTCCCGATCAATATGGAGGTCTGCTGCGAGCGAAAGCCCGATCAACCTCGAGACCGGTTCGATCTCGGCGGCCTTAATCACAGCTTCAGCGATCAAACGGTGTCCGGATCTTATTTGCTCTCCGTTTCCCGCTCGGAAAACCAGCCCGTTGAAGTCCTTGTCCGCATCGAGCAGATCGAACTTTTCACCCCTAGCCTTTAGAACCGATCGTGGAACCGACGTGTCGGTGAGACCCGCGGCGCATAGATCGAGATACCCGCCTACTCTGTCTGCGGCAGTACTCTCAAGGCTCTGCAGTATTTTCCTGCCAAAGGCAGTGTTTGAGCCTTGGCCCAGAAGAGCAAGGTTTAGAATGAGAAATTGGCCTTCCTTGAGAATCTGCGCGAGCTCATTTTGCTTCAGCCTAGTTAGGGAAGTTTTCAACGCCGCCGCTGCGGCCTCCGCCTCATGATCAGTAATCTTGTTCAAAAGAACTGATCTAAACCCGTCTCCGAATGACTCAGGCCGCTTTACCGACCAAGCTGTAGCGAGAACTTTTACATTATCCTTTGCCCTGAGAGTCTTTGTGAATTCTACGGCCGCCCTGTAATTGAAAATATCGTCAACCAGAATTACAACAGGACGGCCGCTCGACGCCTGCGCCTGTCCGATCAGCAAGGCTGATTGGAACGCCTCCTCAAGATTTTCGCCACCGACTAGCTCCAAAGCGAATAGCTTTCCACGCTGTTGCAAATTCCATAACGCGCGACGTGCAAGAGTGCTTTTGCCCGAACCGCTGGGACCGGTAATCACCACCTTAAGCGCCGCCTCACTCTCGAGGAAATTGACAACTTCCTCATATGCGTTCCTAGGGACATCAAGGTTGCTCGAAATCGCGGCCCAGATCTCACTTTGGCTCGAATAGAATTTCTGTGTCGCTGAATCCGTAGACGTTTCACTAATCGGCGCCACACGAAGCGCACTGCGGTCAGATGCTGGATGGTCCTTAGGTACGAAAGAGGAAATCCATTCGGCAACTGAATGTGGATAGACGGCATTTTGCCTTACTAGCCTCTCATCTAGGTAGGAGACCGCGGCCGAAACACGCTCCGGCAAGACCCCAAAGCGTACCAGCAATGCCTCTGTCATAAGTCGATACGCCTGCTCCGGGCTATCGCGAGGAGCGAGGTCGATGACCACCTTGCTAAGGGTAGATTGGGCGGCGGCGTAATACCCCGCACGATCTTGTTCCTCTGGTTCGATGACAGTATCGACGATCTCCGCTGCGTTGTTAGAAACGTATGTGTTCCTTAGGATCTGGAACGTTCGCTCGTCTGAGATCAATCCAACGCCCGTCAATTGATAGCTCAATCCGGTAGTCACTCTCTCGACACCGCTCAGCGTCCGAGCGTCGAATTCGTCTCGCACAAATCCAGCCAGAATATTCTTCATTACCGACCAGCTTAGGGGGGTTTTCCGAAAGTCCTTTATCTGGACATACGTCTGTGAGCCGCCTCCGAACATCAGGTCGACGTCTTGCGCGCATTCATAGCGCATCTCAACCAGGCCACCTTGCCCAGTCAACAGTTCCACCATCTTGTATAGCGCGAAGGAGCGTTGATATTCAAAGCCCCGCTCGGCAATCGCCCCGCTCACTCGAGAGCGTTTTAGCAGTTGCTCGTCACGCAAAAACCAATCCACGTGCTACTCCTTCTAACGTTTAGACATACGAGACCAGATCGGATCGGGATCCCGCTGATCAACCAAGCTGCGAAGCAAGTACCACCAATCTGCTAAAGACGGAGTTAGTTCGATCGTTCTATGAACGGTTCGGCCGACCTAACACCGATGCTGATGAGTAGTTGCCAGCCGGAAACTTTCGAAAAAGCCATTTACAATCAATTGTTTATGGCCGATTCATATCTGTAGGCCGCAATGCGTAATTTTCTACACCTTTAGCACCGAGTTGGCTCTGAGCTGGGCAAAAAGCATCGGCCCAAGTGAAAACTCCCCTCGCCGCGCTCTTGCGGTGAGATCGCGAAGATACCCGCCGGCGGAGTTGATGTGGCCTGCTCGTTCGTAGATGCAGCCGATCGCGATTGCCGCCCCTGCCTGACCCAGTGCCTCGCAAGCTTCCTCGTAAGCCGACGGGCTGACTCCAAGCATTGATCGAACAGTGACCGCGGCGGACATCAACTCGCGCCAGCTTCCGACCCTGCCACCTGCTGCGAAATTCGCGATCTCTGGGCAGGCGCGGAGTACCATGGACAACGGGAATACCTCCGGTTCATCTTTACGGCGTTGCCCGCGATCTACCTCAGTTTTCTCGCCCTGCTTCTTTTCGAAGCGAGGTTCAAGTTCATTGCAAGATTCGGTATTTGAATTCTGTATGTGGCGCCCAAATGCGATGTCATTGCCATCGCTTTTTTGAACTTCTTCCTTTATTTCCAACATTCTTGCGACTTCCTCGTGCAAGAGCGTCATCTCTTCGAGGCTGGAAGTCAGGTCATGAATAGTTGGGCGGCGAGGGAAACGGCCCACAATCTCAACGAAGCAGTTCTCAGCGGCTTGCCAATCGCCCGGAAGGCCTTCCTCGATACCGACAGTAATGAGCTTACGCACATCACGACGCACGATGGTCAGACGATCCTTGGTGATACGGAAGTGGCGCTGTTCTCTTGCGACGTCCTGGGCAAGTGCTGCGAACTCGGCAGCTCTGGCAAGCAGCGGTGCCAAACTGAACCCGTAGGCGTCGGCAATGTCGCCTTCCTCGTCCTTGCGCGCGTAGCGCTTCCCATTGGGGCTATCTTTTCTGATGACGATCCCGGCGTCTACGAGTGCTGCGAGGTTCTTGCGAAGCGTCGTCCCGGCAATCCCGTTGGCCCTGGCTGACAGCTGAGCGTTCGACGGAAATACGATAAGGTTCTTGTCAGCACTGAGTTCTGTCGACGGAAAAAAAGACAGCAGCGCATTCAAAACGGCAAGTGCGCGATCCTGCAGACCCAGCCGCGTCCTCGCATCACCAACGTCTCTGAACACGCGCCACTTATCGACCGCGCTCGTCGTTGCCGCGTGCACCGACTCTTGCTGCCGTTTCACCAAGGCAAGCGTCATCGAGCGCCGCCCAAACGGCGTCGTTATATATCCTGTCTCCATGTCCTTCACCTTTCAAAAGGCAAAGAAAAGGCTACGCCGGAACGGCGCTGACTCTTGACTGTGATTCCGGGAAGTGCGATTCTCTAAGCGACCAAACTGAGAGAGGCCTTCTGGAACACCGTTTCGGAGGGCTTTTTCTTTGCTTTAACGATCCTTTCCACGTTTCATCGCATCTACCGCTTCGCGCTTTTGTAGGAAGCGTAGATCTCTGGCAGCATCGATAGAAGGTAATCGCCAAATTCCGGCGCCGCTTTCTTGTCGATCATCAGCGTCAGTGTCTTCTTGTCCTGGCGGAAACTCGCTGCTTTGACACCATCTTCGGCCTGCCATACTTCGGCAGCAGCGGCTCTTTCCCTCTTTGTTTTCTTCGGAGCGATAGCGTCGAACACGCGAACAAACCGCTCGTCCGAAACCAAGGCCTTGATGGCGCCGTCCCGCAGAAGCTCGCGGGCGTGGTCCGCTGCACCTTCAGCCTTCAATCTCGACGATAACTCATACCAACGATCACGCCCTGTCTTCGGTGCCGGACCGATCAGCCGGATGATGTCGGCTGGCAATTGTGTTGCGGCTTGGATCAAGCGCGAAAGGTTGCTTTTGTCGACCGCAAGTGCAGCCATAATGACGTGCCGCTGAATACCGCCCGCTTCAAGCTGCGCTGCATAAAGAGCGCGCTCGATGAAGGACAGATCTTGACGTGCGCTGTTTTCCTGACCTTGGGCGAGAACCAGTTCGTCGTCGGTCAGATTTCTGACGGCGGCCTTGATCTTCAGACCTACGGCTTTCACTGCCCGCAAGCGTCTGCGACCGTAGGCGATCTGGTATCTTCCATCGGCAGATGGATGCGGCCGCACGAGAACTGGAACCTGCTGGCCGTTCTCTCGAATGTTGCGCGCAAACTCTTCGAACTGGCTGTCGTCCTCGTCAAGGCGATCGGTAATTGCCGGCGCATCGATAAGATCCGGATCCAACTCAGCCAAAGACTGCGACTTCAACGCCTCAATCGACCGAGACACGGCACCAATGGCACCGCGCGGCGCATATTGGGGAGGAGGGGCCTCATGATTAGCGGTTTCCTGATCGTCCCTTGTCGACTTCGTCGGGACCTTAAGGTCGGAAAGAAGATGCTTCCTAGCCATCTTTTTCGTCTCCTGAGCCGGAATAACCAGTTGATCGAAATGCTAAAAGCGTGCGGGAGATCGGAAAGTTTCCGGCTGGCAACTTTCTGCGCCGCAAGGTCGATTTGATTTGCGTGACGGCCATCATTTTCTACCCCACGCGGTCTGGATCAATTGCTCGATTTCGCTGTTGACGTTGTCAAGCGATTCCATTGCGCGATCATAGGTCGCTCTCGTGAACTGGTCTCGGCTGACTTCGTACAAGGTCTGTTTGGTAATCCCGGCATCCGAAATCGCGGTGCTCTTCAGCATTGGATGGTTCAGGACGTGGTCGCCAAACATGGTCCGCATAAACGAAACCATCTGGTTCTGTGGACCATCACCCGGCTCATAGCGCGTCACGAGATAGCGCATCCAGTCGTAATTCATACTGCCGCCGGCGTCCGCGACAACACTCAGAAGTTCTGATGTCATCAGGAGGAACTGGCACATGGACATAACGTCCAGCATTTGCGGATGAACGGTGACGAGAACGGCCGTCGCCGCGCAAAGCGCCGAAATGGTGAGGAACCCCAACTGTGGGGGGCAATCGACGACCACGACATCGTAGTCGTCCGCGACAGATGCAATCGCGTCATCCATCCGGGTGAAGAAGATGTTCTTGCGATCGTTCGAACTGAGCACCTTCGCGGTGTCATGCTCGAACTCCATCAGCTCAAGATTGCCTGGAACCAGATCAAGATTGGTGAAGTAGGTCTTCTTGATGACGTCTTTTAGCGGGCGTCGATCGTTATCGTATCTCACAGCGCCATAAAGGGTCTCGTTGTCCTTGACGTCGAACTCCGGCTGGAAACCGTGGAGCGCGGACATACTGGCCTGAGGATCGAGATCGATCGCCAGGACGCGATAGCCGTTGAGCGCGAGATACTGAGCAAGATGGGCGGCCGTCGTGGTTTTTCCACTTCCGCCTTTGAAGTTGACTGCGGTGATAACCTGCAGGTGCTCACGCCCGGAGCGCCGCGGGGAATAACGACGATCGCCTTTTCCGTTCTCATCCAGATACTCACGGAGCGCTTGGATGGTCTCAACAGTGTATGAGCGGCGGTTGTTATTGCCAATCTCCGGCTGCGGGCCCTTCCCCTCGATCGACAGATGGCGGAGATAGCCGTCGTTCACCCCGATAAGCTTTGCCGCCTCAGTCGACGAGAATGAACGAAGCGTTTTACGTGCCTCGGGGGGATAGAGCTTCACACGATGCTCGTGCAACGCGCCCGAGAGATCTCGCGCATGCGCCGCTATCAGTTTATGGATAGCCTTCTGAAGCTGGGCGGGATTCTCCACGACGTCCTCTCGTACACACGGTAAATTTCGTAAACACACCTTTTTGCCGTCTATAGGTCAACCTATTCCGGATCGTTTTGCAAGATATTTAAAGTTAATCAAAGGTTAACGAGCGGTGGCGCCGAAGCCCGCCACCGCTATTAAAATGCCGATTCAAGCTTCTATGACAGTGAGTTAGCACCAACCGGCCAGATCTCAGGGAAACGACCTTACTAACACATTTGATAGTGAATAAGACCGCCGGGGCCGCCCGATTCCGCGTGCCAACGAGCGGAGCGATAGAATCAGTCGCTAACACTTTTGATAGTAGATCGTGGATTCAACACGTCGCAAACCTCCTCGGGTGACACCACAACGAGGAGCTATGTCGATGAACTCACGTCGTCCCAAACTCGCGAGACTATCCCAAGAGCAAACCGCTCTTCTGCTTTAAGGGAGGGGCCGCAGTGAACCACTCCCGTTCTCTCCCTCGACTTATCCGGAAGCTCCAGGAAGCCCTGGGCGACCTGATCTGCACGGCACTTGATGATCCGAGTGTTGTCGAGGTCATGCTGAACCCCGATGGAAAGCTGTTCATCGAACGGCTGGGGCACGGTATAGCCACCGCGGGGGAAATGACCGCAGGCGCGGCCGAAATCGTCATCGGTAGTGTGGCGCATGTTCTCGATTCGGAAGTCGATGACACCAGACCGATCGTGTCCGGCGAATTGCCGATCGGCGGCCATCGCTTCGAGGGTCTGCTGCCGCCCGTCGTCTCATCCCCATCCTTCACCATTCGACGCCGCGCATCGCAGCTCATTCCACTGAACGAGTATGTCGCGAAGAAGATCATGACATCAGAGCAGGCATCGGTAATCCGCAACGCGGTTCAGTCCCGGCTGAACATCGTCGTTTCCGGCGGCACGGGCTCGGGTAAGACGACGCTCGCCAATGCGATCATCGCCGAGATCGTGGAGCACGCGCCGGAAGACCGATTGGTCATTCTTGAGGACACAGCTGAGATCCGCTGTGCGGCCACCAACTCGATCGCCCTTCACACGAGTGATGCGATCGACATGTCCCGGCTCCTGAAGAGCACAATGCGGCTTCGGCCCGACCGCATCATCGTCGGCGAGGTTCGCGACGGCGCGGCCCTCACGCTGCTGAAAGCATGGAACACAGGCCATCCAGGCGGCCTTTGCACAATCCATTCCAACACCGCGAAGTCCGCACTGCAGCGGCTGGAGCAACTGACGGCCGAGGCCAGCCAGCAGCCGATGAACAGCGTCATCGGCGATGCCGTCGATCTCATCATCTCAATCGAGCGAACCCCTAAGGGCCGTCGCGTCACGGACATTTTGCATGTCACGCGCTTTGCCTGCGGCCAGTACCAGACTGAATCCTATGGAGAGGAGCCCCGGAATGCGGCTTAACGGAATGATCACAACGCGCGTCGGACTTGTGCTCTTGGCTCTCGCCTTCACCACACCGGCATTGGCCAGCTCGGGCGGAAGCCTGCCCTGGGAAGGACCGCTCCAGCAGATCCAGCAATCGATCACTGGGCCGGTCGCCGGCTATATCGCGCTTGCGGCCGTCGCCATCGCCGGCGGCATGCTGATCTTCGGCGGCGAGCTCAACGATTTCGCTCGGCGGCTGATGTACGTCGTCCTGGTTGCCGGCATCCTTCTCGGCGCCACCACGATTGTCGGCCTCTTCGGCGCGACCGGTGCTTCGATCGGGATCGAACTGCGGGCACAGGATCGTCTGAGCGACACGGGAGGGGAGGTGGCCAATGTCTAGGCCGCAGTCCAACCTTCAGCGCAACCGGATTCACCGTGCTCTGTCGCGGCCAAACCTGCTGATGGGCGCCGACCGTGAACTCGTCCTGATCACGGGCCTTGCCGCAGTGATCCTGATCTTCGTCGTGCTGACGGTCTATTCCGCCGTTCTCGGCGTGGCGATCTGGATCTTCATCGTCGGGCTATTGCGGATTATGGCAAAGTCGGACCCGCTGATGCGGCGCGTCTATGTCCGCCACATCTCCTACAGGTCCCATTACAAACCGACCAGCGCGCCTTGGCGCCGCTATTGAGGAGGCTCATATGGTTGCCCTCAAGCGCTTCCGCGCGACCGGACCGTCCTTTGCAGATCTCGTGCCGTATGCCGGTCTGATTGACAACGGCATCATGCTTTTGAAGGATGGGAGCCTGATGGCCGGCTGGTATTTCGCCGGCCCGGACTCCGAAAGCGCAACCGACCTCGAGCGCAACGAGCTTGCCCGGCAGATCAATGCCGTGTTGGCCCGATTGGGATCGGGCTGGATCATTCAGGTCGAGGCCGTCCGCGTACCCACGGTCGACTATCCCACACAGGACCGATCGCATTTCCCCGACCCGGTCACACGCGCCATCGATGACGAGCGGCGTGCCCACTTCGCCCGTGAACAAGGGCACTTCGAGAGCAAGCATGCGATCATCCTGACCTATCGGCCGCTCGAATCGAAGCGGTCGTCTCTCAGCAAATACATCTATTCCGACGAGGAGAGCCGCAAGCGCTCGTATGCCGATACGGTCCTGTTCATTTTCAAGAACGCGATCCGGGAGATCGAGCAATATCTCGGAAATACGCTGTCGATCCGGCGCATGCAGACCGTCGAGACGGCTGAACGGGGAGGGGAGAGGGTCGGCCGCTACGACGAGCTGCTGCAGTTTGTCCGCTTCTGCATTACAGGCGAGAACCATCCGGTCCGGCTACCTGATGTGCCGATGTATCTCGACTGGGTGGCTACTGCCGAGCTCGAGCATGGCCTGACCCCGCGCGTCGAAAGCCGCTTTCTCGGTGTCGTCGCAATCGATGGACTGCCGGCCGAAAGCTGGCCGGGCATCCTTAACAGCCTCGATCTTATGCCGCTCACCTATCGCTGGTCGTCACGCTTCATCTTCCTCGACGCCGAGGAAGCGCGCCAGAAGCTCGAACGGACCCGCAAGAAATGGCAGCAGAAGGTGCGGCCCTTCTTCGATCAGCTCTTCCAGACCCAGTCCCGGTCGGTCGACCAGGACGCCATGACCATGGTGGGCGAGACCGAAGACGCAATCGCTCAAGCCTCGTCCCAGCTGGTAGCCTATGGCTATTACACACCCGTCATCATCCTCTTCGACGAAGATCGGGAAGCACTCCAGGAAAAGGCCGAGGCGGTGCGCCGCTTGATCCAGGCCGAAGGTTTTGGCGCCCGCATCGAGACGCTGAATGCAACCGACGCCTATCTCGGCAGCCTGCCGGGCAACTGGTATTGCAACATCCGCGAACCGCTGATCAATACCAGCAATCTCTCCGATCTAGTCCCGCTGAACTCGGTGTGGTCGGGAAGCCCGGTCGCGCCTTGCCCATTCTACCCGCCGAACTCACCACCGCTGATGCAGGTCGCCAGCGGATCAACGCCGTTCCGCCTCAACCTGCATGTCGACGATGTCGGGCATACCTTGATCTTCGGCCCGACCGGTTCAGGCAAATCGACCTTGCTGGCGCTGATCGCGGCACAGTTCCGACGCTACGAGTACGCCCAGATCTTTGCCTTCGATAAGGGGCGATCGATGCAGCCTCTAACGTTGGCTGCCGGTGGCGATCACTATGAGATCGGCGGCGACAGGCATTCGGAAGGGGGAGGGGAGGGGCCACAGCTCGCTTTCTGCCCGCTGTCCGAACTTTCGACGGATGAGGACCGGGCCTGGGCATCTGAATGGATCGAAACGCTCGTATCCATCCAGGGTGTCACGGTCACGCCCGATCACCGCAACGCCATTTCGCGCCAGATCATGCTTATGGCGCTCTCGAATGCCCGCTCGCTGTCGGACTTTGTCTCCGGCGTCCAAATGCGCGAGATCAAGGACGCCCTGCATCACTACACGGTGGATGGTCCGATGGGTCATCTCCTCGATGCCGAACAGGATGGATTGTCACTGCGTGCGTTCCAGACCTTCGAGGTGGAGCATCTGATGAACATGGGCGAGCGCAATCTCGTACCGGTTCTCACCTATCTCTTTCGCCGGATCGAAAAGCGGCTCGATGGGTCGCCGAGCCTGATCCTTCTCGATGAGGCTTGGCTGATGCTCGGGCATCCCGTGTTTCGTGACAGGATCCGCGAATGGTTGAAAGTGCTGCGCAAGGCGAACTGCGCCGTGGTGCTCGCGACGCAGTCGATTTCGGATGCCGAGCGGTCCGGCATTATCGACGTGCTGAAGGAGTCCTGCCCGACGAAGATCTGCCTTCCGAATGGCGCGGCGCGCGAGACTGGCACGCGGGACTTTTACGAGCGCATCGGCTTCAACGAACGACAAATCGAGATCGTCGCGACGGCAACGCCGAAGCGGGAATATTACGTGGCCACTCCAGATGGCCGGCGACTGTTCGACATGTCGCTCGGACCTGTCGCGCTGAGCTTCGTCGGCGCGTCAGGCAGGGAAGATCTCAAACAGATCGATCGGCTACGCTGCGAACATGGTGTCGCATGGCCGGCACACTGGCTTCACATGAGAGGAGTGAACGATGTCCTATCGTCAGACCACGCGTAGACGGCTGGCATTCTTTTCCGCGACCGTTCTCGGCTTCGTGTCGGTTACCCCGGCGAATGCGGGAACAGCGACGGGAGCTGCGACCGAGTGGACGCAGCTCCTGAACAATGGCGAGCTGATTTCGCTCGTCGGTCAGTCCGGCGAGCAGATCCAGAACCAGATCACGCAAATCACCCAGCTTGCCGAGCAGATCCAGAACCAGCTCAATATCTACAAGAACATGCTGCAGAACACCGCGCAGTTGCCGAGCCACGTCTGGGGCGAGATCGAGGGCGACCTCAATAAACTGACCGGCGTGGTGAAGCAGGCCCAAGGCATTTCGTTCTCGATGGGCAATGCAGATGACATCCTGAAACAGCGATTCAAGAGCTATGCCGATCTGAAGACGAGCCTGCCGAACGGCGACAATTTCTCCACCACCTATCAGAGTTGGTCCGATACCAACCGGGATACGATTGCCGGCACGCTATCGGCCGCCGGGCTGACCGCTGATCAGTTCGACAGCGAAGAGAGCACGATGAAGCAGCTTCGTTCGATGTCCGAATCCGCCGATGGACAGATGAAGGCTCTCCAAGTCGGCCACGAGATTGCCGCTCAGCAGGTCGGCCAGATGCAGAAGCTGCGTGGTCTCGTTTCCCAGCAGATGACGATGATGGGCACCTGGCTGCAGACGGAGCAGACCGACAAGGATCTGGCACAAGCCCGGCGAGAGCAATTCTTCAAATCGACGGCGCCGTCGACGTCGGGTGGCGAGGGGATGAAGATCGAATGGTGAAGATGAAGCTGATCCTGACCTTGCTCATCGGTATCGTTGCCCTCGGAGGCGCCACGACCTGGATCTTCCTTTGCGACCATCGGGCCGCCGGGCAACACCGCTCCGATTTCTTTGCAACGCCAAAGCAGTTTCCGACATCAGGCGGCCAGAAGATGAGGCCAGAGTGGTGATCGGCTCCAAGGACATTGCCGGTAGGGTTTTTTCGATTTCTCTTGTGACGATCGCGGCCCTTGTCGCAATGCATCAGCCTGCGCTCGCGCAGGAAGGCTCCGTGCTGACGTCACTGCAGAACCAGATCTCGACGTCCGCCAAGGGGTGGGAGACCACCGTCATGAATGCGGCCAGATCGCTGTTCTGGATCCTCGCGACAATCGAGATCGCGATCGCGGCCGTCTGGCTTGCCCTGCAGGCGGCATCGCTCGACAGCTGGTTCGCTGAAATCGTCCGGCGGATCATGTTCGTCGGCTTTTTCCTCTTCGTCATGACGCAGGGACCGACTTTCGCGAAGGCTGTCGTCGACAGCCTGTTCCAGCTTGGCGCCGGCGGCGGAACCGCATCTCCAGCCGACGTCTTCAATGCCGGCCTCTCGGTGGCATCGAAGATGTCGGAGAAGGCCCAGTTCGGCGTATTCGAGGACAATGCGCTGGCGATCGCTGCCGTCTTTGCCATGATCGTTACGGTGATCGCGTTCTCGCTGGTCGCGGCGATCTTCGTCTCGGTGATGGTCGAAATGTATATCGGCCTGTTGGCCGGCATGATCATGCTTGGCCTCGGCGGCTCCTCATACACCAAGGATTTTGCCGTCCGCTATCTCGTCTATGCCTTCTCGGTCGGCATGAAGCTGATGGCTCTGGTGATGATTTCTCGCATCGGCTCAGAGGTTCTGATTGGGCTCGCCAACGAGCCGCAGATCGGCGACGAGTTCCAGACAGCTCTCGCCATCGCCGGCATCGCGGTTGTTGTTTTCATTATCTCGATCTACGTGCCGAACATCATGCAGGGCGTTGTGCAAGGCGCATCCGTGTCTGGCGGCATGGAGGCGCTCCGCCATGGCGGACAGGCGGCGTCGTTTGCAGCGGGCGCCGGCTTCCTCGCGACAGGAGCGATGGGGGCCGGCTTCGCCGCAGGGCAGGCCGCTCGGGCGGCCGGTTCGTCGGCGGCTGGCGCGGTGCTCAAGGGGATGGCCGAGGGTGTCGGCTCCGTCGGCAGAGCCGCGGGTTCGGCCGCCAAGGAGAAGGCGATCGGCTCCCCTGGCGCCTATGCCGGCTCCATCCTCGGTTTGGCGAACGCCAAGCTAGACCAAAACCGGTCCGGCCGTGGCACACCGCCGCCGCCCCCTGAGCGAAACGACAAGTAAATTTCAGAAATGGATAGATCGATGGCGGCAAACCGCGCACCGGAAAACCCTTATCTTGCCGCGCGCCAGGAATGGTCCGAGCGCTATGGCACCTATGTGAAGGCGGCAGCCGCCTGGAGGATTGTCGGCATTCTCGGCTTGACCATGGCGGTCATCGGATTCGGCTACGCGCTCTATCTCAGCTCGCAGGTCAAGCTCGTCCCGTACATCATCGAAGTCGACAAACTCGGGAATGCCGTCAATGCTGGCTTCCCCCAACAGATCGAATATGCCGATGCGCGCGTGGTCCGCGCGACGCTTGGCAATTTCGTCACGACCTTCCGCAGCATCACGCCGGATGCCGTCGTCCAGAAGCAGTATATCGACCGGACTTATGCACTCCTCAGGACCTCAGATCCGTCGACGGAGAAGATCAATTCATGGTTCCGCGCAAACTCGCCTTTTGAGAAGGCTAAGAGCGCCACTGTCGCCATCGAGGTCAACAATATCGTCGCCTTGTCGAACCAGACCTATCAGATCGACTGGTCGGAATACGAGCGCGACCGAAAGGGCAAGGAAATGGGCACGCGCCGGTTTCGAGGTATCGCAACGGTCGCGCTGACCGCGCCGCAGGACGAGGCAACGATCCGGCTCAACCCGATCGGCTTATACATTCGCGATTTCGACTGGACGGCACAGCTTTAAGAGCAGGGGATTTCATATGCAAAGGACGACTTTCTTGACAGCCACCGTCTGGCTGTCGGTGGTATCGCTTGCCGCAGCGGCCGACATGCAGAGTATGAACTACAAGGAGACGAAAGGTACCGGCCTGTCGCAGAACTGGCGTGGATCGACTGGCCTTGTCACTCGCGGTGCAGACGGGAAGGTGATCTTCCTCTTTGGCGAAACGCAGCCGTCTGTCGTCTGCTCGCCGCTGCAGGTATGCGATATCGAACTCCAGTGTGGCGAGATCGTCCGTGACGTGCTTGTCGGCGATACCGTTCGCTGGAAAGTCGAACCTGCCACATCGGGGGCGGCCAACGGCCAGGCGATCCATCTTGTCGTCAAACCGGCGGAGGCCGGATTGGTGACCTCCATGGTCGTCACGACATCTCGCCGGACCTATCATATTCAGCTGAAATCGCACCCGACCCAGTACATGGCACGCGTCGGTTTCGAATATCCGGAAGACGTCTCGACCAAGCTGGCGGACATCAATTCCCGGCTCGAGGCCGGTGGCGGTGTCGGCGGTTCTCCCGGCCGCCTAAATTTCGGCTATTCGATGAGCGGCAGTGCGTCCTGGAAACCGAAACGCGTCTATTCAGACGGACAGAAGACTTACATTCAGTTCCCGCGTTCGATCAGCGGCCAGGACGCGCCAGTCCTCTTCGTCGTCTCTGGAGGCCAGAACCGGATCGTGAATTATCGGATGAAGAACGACATGATGATCGTCGACTATGCGATCGATAAGGCGATCCTCGTCTCCGGGGTAGGTTGGCACCAGCAAAAGATCACCATCAGAAGGGGAGGGTGATCATGCGCATGCGCTATATGCTCTTTGCCGTTACGTTGCTGGTGACTGGGTGCCAGACCGCGGATGATAGTCTGTCCGTCAGCTCCACACCGGTAGTCATTTCCGGCGCTGCGGCGAGTGCGATCGCTGGTGATCTCGCGAGCAGACTGGCCGAGCAGCTGCCGCCGGCGACAACGACAGTCAGGATGGAAGCCGACAAATCAGACTTCGCGGTTGCCCTTGAGGCCGCAATCAAGGGCTGGGGCTACACGGTTGTGCCGGATGCCGGAACAAAGGACAGCAAGTCGATCAAGCTGGGCTATTCGCTTCAGGGCATCGATGGCCAGCTGCTTGCGCAGGTTTCGACACCGGCAATCGCGCTAGGCCGTGCCTACACGGCCTCGAGCACAGGCGCCGTGCCGGCAAGCCCACTCTCCATCATGCAACGGAATTAGGAGGCGCATCGTGGTTCAGTCGCTGCAACTCGGCACGTCCAGTCAAGGTGGTGGAGAAGGTGGCATGCGTCGCCTGAACCGGCTGCCGATCATCGCGGCGATCGTCTTCATCGTCCTCTTCATCGGCGTTGTCGTCATCGGTCTCTCGTGGCGCGGCCTGTCGTTCAACAGAGGCAATGACCTCGATGGAGCCTCGAATTCCCCGGCAACATCGTTCGGCGACCAGCTGAAGCGCGGTATCGGCGACGGCATCATCGGAGATCCGCAGGATCGAGAGATCTTCCAGCCAGCGCCAACGCCTCCGGCGCCGCCGCGATCCGAAACCAGACCACAGACCACTGCGTCTCCCGCGAGCATCGACAGGTCGCAGCGCAGCGCTCAGCTGGAACCGGAAGAAGAATGGAAGGCGCGGCTGAAGCGCGAGCAGGACGAGCAGATCCTCCGGGAGAAAAATCGTCAGCGCATGGCGCGCTTGCAGGCCCAGGCCACGGCGCTCGACTCGCCGCTTAAGGTCGATGTTTCCGAGGTGCAGCGAGATGGCAAAGCGTCGGCGGCCGGCAACCCGCCATCCAGCTCAGGCTCAGGCGGGTCCGATCTCTATGCCGCGGCGATGAAAGCGGGGTTGCAGGGACAGAATGCCGATCCAAACGGGCAGGCGTCGAAGGAGGACTTCTTCAACCAGGACATCAAGGATCTCGGCTACTTACCGAACCAGGTCGTCCCGCAGATGTCACAATACGAGTTGAAGCGCGGATCGGTTATCCCGGCGACGCTCATCACCGGCCTGAATTCCGACCTTCCCGGCCGGATCTCAGCGCAAATCAGCCAGAATGTCTACGACAGCGCGACCGGCTATCGCCTCCTCATTCCGCAAGGCGCAAAGCTGTTCGGCCGATACGATTCAAAAGTGTCGTTCGGGCAAGAAAGGGTCATGGTGGTCTGGACCGATCTCATCTTCCCGAATGGATCCACGTTACAGATCGGCGGGATGTCCGGCACGGATGCAGAGGGCTACGGCGGCTTCCAGGACAAAGTCGATCGTCACCTGTGGCGGACCTTTGGGTCGGCCGCCCTCATCGCGCTGATCGGGACGGGGATCGACATGTCGGTTCCGCAGAGCTCTACACTTGCGACACAGGACTCCGCCTCGGATGCAGCACGGAGAAATTTCGCCGAGACGTTCGGGAGAGCGGCGGAGCAGACCATCTCCAAAAATCTCAACGTCCAGCCAACGATCAACGTTCGACCAGGATACAAGTTCAATGTTCTCGTTGACCAAGACATCATCTTCCCGAGTTTATATCGGCAATAGGATAGAACGTGTCAGGCTGGGCATTCGCAGTGTAGCTGGATCGCGATGACATCGTACAATCTTACGCAGTTGTATCCTTTCTCCCAGCACTCAGCTTTCGGCGAGTATGTTCACTTGCTTTGTCGCCATTGCGAAGCTACCGAACTCGCGGCAAGGGACTACATCTGATCGAACCCCACAATCGCAGCGCCGATCAGTCCAGGTTCCGTCGTGCACTCTGCGGGAACAACGAGAGGAGTATCAAACTTCCTAAGAGTCCGATTCCTAACCTTAGTGTCGAGTGCACTAACGAAGGGCTTGCACTTCGACAAGCCGCCACCAGCGGGAATGATTGAAGCACCGGTGACGTTTACCAGCAATGCTAAGGGAGCCGACAGCATACTAAGAACGCTCTCGATTGTTTGGCTAGCTCTTGGTTCGTTGCGAAGCCAACCATCAAGTATTTCTTGCGCGGTTAGCTCTTCGCCAGCCTGGTATCTGTAAAGACGTTCAATGCCCCGTGCGCCGCATGTGGCGTCCAAACATCCATCGAGACCGCATCCACATCGGAAAAGCGGCAACGCGTACTTATCGATTGAAACATCAAAATCATGGGCGGGTAGTCCGTGCCCCCATTCACCTGCGGATCCTCCAGAGCAATTAATGAGCCGCCGGTTGATAACTAGGCCCCCGCCAATACCTGTACCGAGGATAACGGAAAAAACGATCTCATGCCCACGGCCAGCTCCCACGATGCTTTCCGCAACTGCACAACAATCTGCATCGTTCGAGACGGTAAGCGGCACATCAAGGGCAAGCTCCAGTTCATCTTGAATAACCCTTCCATTGAGACAAGGGATGTTCGCGATCTTCCACCTCTTGGTCGCCGCATCGACGCTTCCCGCAAGCGAAATTGATATAGCTTCAGGCCGTGCTGGCGCCGCGTCGAGAACGAATTTGAGGCAGCCAATAAAAGCGTCGAAGTCCTCAAGCGGAGTAGGCTGCCGCGCGTAGGGGCGCACATCAGTCGCTGAGTGCGCAAACGCACTTTTTACCGCGGTGCCACCAATATCGAAACACACAATCATATCTCAACCCCTGCCACATGATAGTCGACACATATTAATTTCCTTAGCGGAAGTAAATGCTGTCCACGGTGTTGACATCGATTATTTTCCATGGTGGAAATAAACCGCAACCAATAAAGGGGAGTAGCTCGATGAAGCTCAGCGGATGTTTGATTTTCAGCTTGGCGATGGTCGTAACACATGGAGTATCGGCAGAAACACTGCGTTACATGGGTTTTGACCCATCACAGCTCGAGGCGGAGCGACCAGCAATCGCAGCGTTTGAGGCGTCTCATCCAGGCGTAACGGTGCAAGCTCAGGCTTTGCCACAAAAAGACTTTTGGCCAAACGTTTCGGCCCAGGCCGCGTCAGGCACTCTCCCAGACGTCCTGATGATGTCCTCCGCCTATATAGACCAATGGGCGGCATCGGGGAATCTGGCCGATGTCCTGCCCTTCAGCACCAGCCTCAATCTGGAAGGTTATACCCCCAGTGCCGTAGATGTCGGTCGTATTAATGGTAAGCTATATGCTGTGCCGCAAAGTTGGTCAGGTGCAGTCCTCTACTACAACAAAGACGCTTTTGATGCCGCTGGCCTAACCTATCCGACAAAGGACTGGACCTGGGAACAGTTTCTTGCAGCGGCAAAGAAACTAACGGTTGATAGAAATGGAGATGGGAACCCCGAGCAGTGGGGTTACTACATTTCAGGCCGATATGCTCAGGTGGACGGGTGGGTCTATCGGAATGGCGGGCGATATCTGAACGCCGAAGGCACTGAGATGACGCCGAATCCCGAAGCGCTGCATGCGTTGAAATTTCTGACCGACCTTGTCTTAAAAGAAAAGGTGGCGCCAAAGCCGAAAGATCTGGAAGGCGTTCGCTTCCAAGATGTCTTCCCATTGGGAATGGCCGCAATGTGGGTTGATGGCGCGTGGAATATCTCAAATAATCGCACAGTTATTGGGTCCAAGTTTAAGTGGGGAATCGCCGAAATCCCACGAGGCCCGGACGCAACCGACACGACCGTGCGAAATTACGCTTGGCCGGACCTGCTGTCAGTGGCAGCAAATTCCACTAAGAAGGAATTGGCGATCGAGTTCATCAAGCACATGACCCAAGGGTCGCGCAGCGCGAAAGATTTCAAAGGGGGAAAAGTTCCCGCTTTCGAAGAAGTGGCGCAAAGGCCAGACTGGCTTGAGCGAGATCAGCAGCCAGACAACAAAGAAGTTATCCTTAACTTGGGTCAGGGCAAGCTCTACACGGGCTTTGCCAAGCGCTGGGACGGATGGCGAGGCTATGGCGCATCCGGTTCTGGCGGCATGAACGGGGAACTCGACGAGGTCTTTAACGGGCGTAAATCGCTCGAAGACGCGGTAACAAGCTTCACTTCTTACACAAATGACGTGTTGAAACGCTAACATTCTCAACGTCGGAGGGTCGAGAAACGTGCTCCCCTCCGACTGAAGGACTTTGCCGTGAAAATCATTATGCGATCATTCCCGTGGCTAGCGCTGTGTTTCCTGCTGCCCACATTGATTGGTTTAACCGTGTTCAGGCTCGTTCCGATTGTCTGGGCATTTGCGATGTCGTTTACGCGCTGGCAGATTTTCGATACGCCGCAATGGGTCGGGCTCGATAACTACTTGCACATCCTTTCCTCGCCGGCTGCAGCGAAGGTATTCCTCAACACCGCGTGGTTCAGTGCGATCTATGTGCCAGGAGCGATTGGTCTCGCTTTGGTTCTTGCCGTACTGCTGAACAATTCCTTGCGAGTATCTGCATTCTTTCGCGGGGCGTTTTTCCTACCCTATATTACCGCAACTGTGGCAGTTGCCCTCGTGTGGAAATGGATCTTCTCCACCAAGTTCGGGATACTCAATAACATTCTGCTTTGGTTTGGTTTTGTCGATCCTCCCGCGTGGCTGGCGGATCCGTCGTGGTCCTTGCCTGCGATTGCCATCGTCTCAATCTGGAAGGACAGCGGCTTTTTCATGCTCCTGTTGCTTGCCGGCCTGCAAACGATAGACCCGGTTGTCTACGAAGCAGCCCGCATGGATGGAGCAAGCCGGGTGCGCCAGTTCTTCGAAATAACCATCCCGTTGCTTTCCCGGAGCCTGTTCTTTGTTTTGGTGATCGCGATCGTACGTTCAACGCAAACGTTTGAAATGACGTATGCGCTAACCGGCGGTGGCCCGAACGGCGCTTCGACAACGCTTGCATTCTTTATCTACGAGAACGCCTTCGTAAGCTTTCAGATGGGTTACGCCTCCGCGCTCGCCTATCTTTTATGTTTCGCAGTAGGTCTCGTTACCCTTCTTAACTTTTATGTTCGCAGGAAGTGGGTCCATGAATAGGAATCTCACGTTACTTACCCTCTACGGTGTCTTGTCAGTCTACGCTATCGTAACGCTATCACCCTTTGCGTGGATGCTGATCACGTCCTTTAAGGAACCTGCAGACCTTTTTCGACTTCCGCCGACCTTGGTGCCAACTCAGCTCTTCTCCAGTACTCCGCTTGCTAACTACACATCGGTGCTAACAGAACGGGATTTTGCAACTTACTTTAGGAACTCACTCTTCGTATCCGGCTCAGCGGCACTAGGTCAGGTCATAACGTGCGCGCTAGCGGGCTATGCTTTTGCAAAGCTGCCTTTCCCTGGACGGAACATCTTCTTCGCCGTGGTTCTGGCAACCTCCTTTGTGCCAACCGAGGTAACTATCATTCCGGAATATCTGCTCATGCGGCAGTTTGGATGGATCAACACATTCTTGCCTTTGATTGTGCCATCATTCCTAGTGGGATCCTTTGGGACCTTTATGTTGCGAGAGTATTTTGGGGCGCTTCCGAACGATTACGCAGAAGCTGCGCGGATGGACGGGGCATCGGGGTTCCGTATCTTTTGGGATATCTACCTACCTCTCTCCCTGCCGGCACTCATATCTGTGTTCGTTGTCGCTTTTATTCACAACTGGGACGAATTGCTCCGGCCTATTCTCTACCTGAATACGCCTGATCTTTACACAGTTCCTCGCGGCCTCATCAGCTTAGTGAGCGAGTATGACGCACAGTGGACCTGGTTCATGGCAGGATCGGTGATCTCAATACTACCCCTTGTCGCCATTTACGTCCTTGGACAGCGTTATGTCATTCAGGGCTTTGCCGGTGGCGGTATTAAATAATCGAAAACTGAAAGCTTTCAGAAATGTCTTCAATCGTCAAAGAGACCGTTCGACTACCCTCAGGTATCGAAGCCAACATCGTGACCATTCACGTGAAGGAATTTAGAGTTGAGCCGTTCAATGAGGCGCCACCTTCGAAGTTGGCATCTCAAACCGAGGCCGGCCTCGCCAAAGGGAGACTTGCCGCCGAAACGTATTCGGTGGAGCACCCGGCGGCGCGCAGTTCGGTGACAGAAACCATGTCTGGTCTAGGCGGATCGACAATTGAATTATGGGCGGACCGTGCAACCACTATGGCGAGATCATATCGAAAAGTTGGCCTTGACGCTGCCGCGCTGTGGATGGACCGTCGCGGCGACAAACCAGGCAGATTTCCGGTTCCCGTTGCCCACACGGATTTGATGCGCCTCAAAAGCGCAACGCTTGCCGAAGACGAGATTTTCGCGAATGCAAATTACTTTCTGTTCGAGCCGCGGGAATTTGATACGCCATTCGAAGCTTATGGAGATCCGGTTGCAATGGTCGTTGCTGGAGGTGTCGTCCTTTACCCACCTCAAGTACGTCGAGCCTGCCTTGTAAGTTACGACAAACGAACGTCGATCGAAAAATTTGGCTTCGATGACGTAACGATTACACTTCCAGGCAATATGGCCATCAATAGCCATCCGCCGGGCGTTTTTGATCGTCAGGGGGCAGGCCAACAGCCTGTAGCCTTGGCGCGCTATTTCGGCTCGCTGGACGGAACGACACCCGCTGAAGATGGCGTCTGTGAGATAGCCATTGTTGGTCGCTATGCGGTTGCACTCGGACACGGTGGAAAGCTGCCCATTCCTAGAACAGGTTGCGTACTCCGCTTCCCAAATGAACCCGATCCCGCCTTGATCGCGGCGCTGCGTGCGGGAGAGCCGATTACTTACGCACTGCGCCAAGGCTGTGTCAGCGAAGGTATACAAACAGGTCCGCGGCTAGTCACTGATGGCAAGGTTACCGACGATATGGCGGTCTTCACCGAAGAGGGAATGTTTGTCTCAATTGGTGATGGGGACCTCCTACAACCCTCACCCTTCAACTGGAAGGCTGACTGGCACGAAACGCGTGCGGCGCGGCTAGGTGCGGGTCTAGATCTGCAGGGAGGGCTTTTCTTTGTCGCCGTCGAGGGACAGTCCACCTATGCGAAGAATGGCGGACCGCTACGCGGCGCCACCCTGTTCGACCTTGCAGAACTTTTGCGCGAACGGGGAGCGGTAGAGGGAATGCATCTCGACGGAGGGGGCTCAACTCAACTATTTCGCCCATTCGGCGGCTCCATCCTCCGTCCCGGCAACTTTTGCAGAGGCTTTGAAGGTGTAGAGGCTGACTATGATCGCCCTCTACCATTAGGTTTGCGGCTAAAACTTCAGGACTTGGACCAAAACGCGTGACCCTTCATCAGGACCTAAACGACCTTCAGCGCCAGACGTTGGAGACTGTGATCATTTCCGACGAGGCTCCCAGCCGCTTCGAGTTGTCAACTTTATTTGGTGTTTCACCTCAGACGATGACACGAGCCGTCAAGACACTTGTTGAGAATGGCATTATCGATGAGCAGCCGGAGGCCACGGGTAATAGAGGCCAGCCGTCACGTAGGCTGGTTTTCCGGCCAGAGAGTCTGCTGGTGCTTGGACTTGTTCTTGCCAATCATCAAGTGGTCTTGACCGTTGAAGATTTGGCCGGAAAACGACTGTTCAAGTTTGAAGAGCCTGGTGACTTCCGGGAACCTCGACCCACGTTGGAAACCGCAGCCCACCTAGTTGAAAACGCACTCAATGCAGTCGGCGGCATAGACAGGATTGTCGGCATCGGGCTCGCGGCACAGGGTTTCTTTGTCGAAAAAGGTCGGCGTATCGTATCAATCGGCAACCCGGTAGCATGGGCGGAAGTCGACCTCAAAGGATACTTCGAGAACAAGTTTTCACTGCCGGTTACGATCCATAACGATGCCAAAGCGGTTGCAGTGGGGACAATACGGGAAGGCATTGCCCGCCGGCACAGCCACTATTTCTGCTTTTATGTCGCTGGGGGCATCGGTGGTGCGTTGGTTCATGATGGCCAACTTTATGAGGGGCTTTTCGCAAACGCGGGTGAAGTCGGCTACTTCGTGCCACGAAATGAATATCGCCCTACAGTGTCGAATTTTCTACGTGCGGCAAAGATCAGTGATCTCGGAGATTGGGACGAAGCAAACGTGGTCGAGGGGCCCCTCCGGGAATGGTGCAAACGGGCGGGCGAAGCTCTTTCTCCCGCTGCTCAAATATGCGTCCGCATCTTTGACGTAGACACGATTTTTGTCTGCTCACCGTTACCGCGGGCCGTACTTGAAACGATTTGCCGAGCGGTCGAAGTCGACCCCATCGGGAGCAACATCCTCAATGATAGTGACGCGAAACGCTTGCTCAGATGGCCGACAATCATTGCGACAAACGACACCTCACTCAATCGTGGCGCTTGCGCCCTCGCAGTCTACCATTTTCTCCACGCTTCAGCTGATACCGCAGCGTTTTGATGATCCAGAAAATGTACAACAATAATGAAAGGGAACTCTTATGGCGCCAATCTCTCTCCGCGATGTGAAGAAGAATTATGGCAACTTTCCTGTAATCCATGGTGTGGATCTGGAGATCTCGTCTGGCGAATTCATTGTGATCCTTGGGCCGTCAGGTTGCGGGAAGTCGACGCTTCTACGCATGGTCGCCGGACTAGAGGAAATTTCCGGCGGTGAAATTGCGGTCGATGGTCGAGTGGTGAATAAGCTCGAACCGCGAGAGCGGGGGTGTGCAATGGTCTTCCAAAACTATGCCCTTTATCCTCACATGAATGTCGCTGCCAATATCGGCTATGCGTTAAAGGTAGCTGGCGTCTCTAAAGACGAGCGCAGGCGCCGTGTTGAGGAAACCGCTAAAATAGTGGGCCTTTCGGCCTATCTCGATCGTAAACCTGCAGCGCTCTCTGGGGGGCAACGCCAGCGAGTAGCAATGGCTCGTGCTATCATCAGAGAGCCTAAGGTATTCCTTTTTGACGAACCGCTATCAAACCTAGATGCAAAGCTCAGAGTTGTAATGCGGGCAGAAATCAGACGCCTCCATCAGCAATTGTCGGCCACCTCGATCTTCGTAACCCATGACCAGCATGAGGCGATGACATTAGCTGACCGCATAATCGTTATGAATGGTGGAAAGGTGGAACAAATCGGTACGCCGGAGGAAATATATCATCGACCGGCGACCCGCTTTGTTGCTGGTTTTGTCGGAACTCCCTCAATGAACCTGCTTGAAGGATCCATCACTGAAAATGGCACGTTTACTGACGACAAAGGTAACACTCTAAATTTCAGAGATCCTCCACCCGCTCCGGCCGGTGCATCTGTCGTTCTGGGGGTTCGAGCAGAGGCTGTAAGATTGGTCGAGCCCGGCATTGATGGAGCTTTTGTGGGCACCGCTGAGTTCGTCGAAGAACTCGGAGCGACGCGGGTAATACACGCAGTAGTTGGCGATGCAGCGTTCGCCGTTTCCACCTCGGATCAAGTCCGTGTTGAACCGGGTGCCAGACTTGGCTTTGCCTTTGATCCCGCGACAACACATCTGTATTCGTCGGAAACTGGGTTGAAGTTGAAACCAGAGGCTGTGCACATTCCCTAAAACCTCTGGGCAATGACTGTGACAGGGATCAGCGACACCCGGAATAAGCAAAAGCGCTCGATCTTCTGCAAAGGTTGCTTCGGGTCGTTTGGTCTCAGTTTACTCCTCGAAGGTTTCGGCGGTCAGTGAGGCAATGCGCTTCCCCCCGCCGATAACCTCGACCCTTCCCGCACCTACGACGCAGTCAAAATTGTATCTGGGCGTCGTTTTGTGACGTCTGGCCTTTCTAGGACAATCCAAATGCTTAACAATATAACGAACATGCGCAAGGAGATCGACGAGGCTCCGGAAGCGGTCGCCCGCCTGCTGGAAGGCTCGGCAAACGAGATTGCCGCCGCCGGCCGCGCTCTGCGCGAAAAGGACCCCGCTTTCCTGATCACCATTGCGCGCGGTTCTTCCGATCATGCCGCGACCTTTATCAAGTATGCCGTCGAACTCACCGCCGGCCGGCCGGTCGCTTCGCTCGGTCCGTCGCTCGCCTCGATCTATGGCGCCAACCTGAAGCTCGACGGCGGAGCCGCCATCGCCATCTCACAGTCCGGCAAGAGCCCGGACATCGTTGCCATGGCGGATGCCGCGACCAAGGCCGGTGCCCTGACTATCGCGCTCACCAACACGCTGCCCTCGCCGATCGCCACCGCCTCGATCCATGCGGTCAACCTGAATGCGGGGCCGGAACTCGCCGTCGCCGCAACCAAGTCTTTCATCAATTCGATCGTCGCCGGTCTCGCCGTGTTGTCCGAATGGACGGGTGATGATGCTCTCAAGGCGGCCGTTCGCACGCTGCCGGAGCATTTCGAAAAGGCCGTCAAACTCGATTGGAGCGAGCTTGCGCATCAACTCTGCGATGCGGAATCGCTCTACATGCTCGGCCGCGGTCCGGCGCTGGCGATTGCCAGCGAAGCTGCCTTGAAGTTCAAGGAAACCTCGAACATGCACGCGGAAGCCTATTCTTCCGCCGAGGTGCTGCATGGTCCGGTCGCGCTGGTCGAGCGGCAGTTCCCCGTCGTCACCTTTGCCGCGCGTGACGCTGCCGAGGCCTCGGTCGTGGAGATCGTCGACGGCATGGCCGCCAAGGGCGCACTGGCGTTTGCGACGTCCGACAAGGTGAAGGAAGCCCGCAAGCTGCCATTCGTCGCAACCGGCCATCCGATCACCGATGCGCTGGCGCTGATCCTTCCCTTCTACGGTTTCGTCGAAGCCTGGTCGCGCTCCAAGGGGTTCAATCCCGATGCGCCGGTCGCCCTGAAGAAGGTAACGGAAACCCTATGAGCAGGAAGGCTATTACTGGTGCCCGGATTTTCGACGGCACCTTCTGGCATGAGGATTCGGTACTCATTTTCGCCGATGGCAGAATCGAGGCGATCCAGCCGGTTGCCAAGCTGCCGGACGGCATCGAGCGGATCGATGCCGGCGGCGGGATGATCGTGCCGGGCTTCATCGACCTGCAGGTCAATGGCGGCGGCGGCGTGCTGCTGAACGAGGACCCGAGCATCTCTGGCATTCGCCAAATTTGCGCCGCGCATGCCAAATTCGGCACGACCGGCCTGTTGCCGACGCTGATCACCGATACCTACGAGATCACCTCGAAAACCGTAGAGGCCGGCAAGCAGGCTAAGGCGGAAAACGTGCCGGGTTTCCTCGGCCTTCATCTCGAAGGCCCGCATCTTTCCGTCGCTCGCAAGGGGGCGCATGACCCGCAGCTGATCCGGCCGATGGAGGAGAAGGACATCGAGTTGATGCTCTCCTGCAAGGGCGGGTTCGACGCGATGATGATCACCATTGCGCCGGAGAATGTCACGGCGGAGCAGGTGAAGCGCCTTTCGGAAGCCGGCTTCATGGTGAGCCTCGGCCATACCGACACGACTTACGAGACGGCCAAAGATTATGCGGAAGCGGGCGGGCGCACCGCCACGCATCTGTTCAACGCCATGAGCCCGCTCGGCCATCGCCAGCCGGGTGTTGTCGGTGCGGCGTTGGATATTGGTTCGCTTTATGTCGGGATCATTTCGGACGGTATCCATGTGCATCCGGCGGCGATGGGCGTGGCACTTCGGGCGAAGAACGGTCCGGGAAAAATCTTCATAGTCACCGATGCGATGTCCACCATGGGCACTGATATGAAGAGCTTTACGCTGAACGGCCGCGAGATCCTGCGGCAGGACGGGCGGCTGACGCTGGCTGACGGGACGCTGGCCGGTGCGGATATCGACATGATCTCGTCGGTACGGTTCGCGCATCAGGTGCTCGGTCTGCCGGTTGAGGAAGCCTTGCGGATGGCTTCAGCCTATCCGGCGGAAGCGGCATGGCTTGATCGGTGTAAGGGAGCGCTCAAGGCGGGCTTTCATGCGGATTTTGTGCTGCTAACGAATGGGCTTGAGATGAAGAGCACCTGGATTGGTGGGGTGATGGTCTATCAAAACTGATCCCCGGAGGCGCTGGTCATCAGAGCCGACGCGTTTTGACCGGTAGATCGATGGCACCGTAACTTCTCAAAATTGGTACAAACCTGACGGTTGCCGAGCACAATCGAGGTCGGAGTAACCCAATATGCAATCGACAATTGTGATAATCAATCTGTTTGGTGCCATAGCACTGCTGCTCTTCGGCCTCGCGCAGGTCAAGGACGGCGTATCGCAGGCCTTCGGCGCACGGCTCCGCACGGGGCTCGAGACCGGCACGGCAAGTGGCCAGCGATCCTTCCTCTCCGGCTTCGTCGCCACGGTCGCGCTGCAGAGCTCGACCGCCACCGCCATGATGACGGCCTCCTTTGTCGAGCGCGATCTCATCCAGCCGCGCATGGCGCAGATCGTGCTGCTCGGCGCCAATGTCGGAACGGCCGTCACCGCCTGGATCGTCGCGACCGGCATCGAATGGCTCTCGCCGCTGCTGATTCTCGTTGGCATCGTGCTCTACCGCGGCACCTCCACGACCCGTCGCGGCGGCGGCGCGGCAATGATCGGCATCGGCCTGATGCTGCTGTCGCTGCATCTCCTCTCCGCTGCCACGGAACCGATGCGCAGCTCGCCGGCACTCGCAGCCTTTCTCGGTCTGCTCGACAATGCCTGGCCGGTGGCGCTGATTTTCTCGGCCGTCATCGCCTTCATCTCGTCGTCCAGCCTTGCCGTGGTCGTGCTGATCCTGTCGCTGGCCTCCGCCGGCGTGCTGTCGCCGGAGCTTGTGATCGTCCTGGTGCTCGGCGCCAATCTCGGCGGCGCCGTGCCGCCCGTCGTCGCCACCCTTGCCGGTCCGACCTCCGCCCGGCGCGTCACGCTCGGCAACCTGATTGTCCGCTCCATCGGCTGCCTGCTGGCGCTTCCGGCCGCCGGCTACGGCGCTGATCTGTTGCAACTCCTGCCGTTCGGCCCCGCCAAGCTGCCGGTCGATGCCCATCTCGGCTTCAACCTGATCCTCGCCGCCGTCGCCTGGCCCTTCTCGACGCTGCTCTCGAAACTCACGGCCCGCCTGATTCCCGATGACAGCGAACCGGACACCGGCCCTCGCTATCTCGACATGCAGGAACTCTCGACCCCGGTCGTGGCGCTCGCCAGCGCCACGCGCGAGGTTCTTGGCGTCGGCGACCTGATCGAGCGCATGCTGATGCGCGCTTCCGACGCCTTCGAGAAGAACGATCTCGCGCGACTGGCTGAGCTTCCCAGCCTGGAAAAGCGCGTCGACAGTCTCCAGCAGGAGATAAAAGTCTATCTCTCCAAGCTCGGACGCGGCGGCTTGAGCGACGAGGACGCACGCCGCTCGGTCACCATTATCGATTATGCCATCAACCTCGAACACATGGGCGACATCATCGAAAAGGGGCTGCTGGAGCAGATCGGCAAGAAGGCATCGCTTGGCCTGAAGTTCTCCGAGGACGGCTATGCCGAGCTCCGAAAGCTTTTCGACCTGACGATTGACAATCTGCGCATCGCCCAGACGATCTTCGTCACCCGCGATTTCAATCTCGCCAAACAAATGATGGAACTGAAGGTCGAAGTTCGCCGGATGGAAAAAGAGTCGGCTGCCCAACATCTGGAGCGGTTGCGAGACGGTCGTGCCGACAGCCTGCAAACAAGCTCGCTACATCTCGACATGCTGCGCGACCTCAAACGCATCAATGCTCACATCGTCTCCGTCGCTCATCCCATCCTCGATGAGAGTGGACTCCTGATTGAAAGCCGATTGAAGGATGTGGGGTAAGAGCAGAGTGAAGCGAGATAGAAACAAAGACAATCCACCACGGACGCAGTATGCAGCTCTATGTGTGCGCCAGCGTCAGGCCATCTCCGAAATCCTGCTCATCACCAGCCGCGATACCGGTCGTTGGGTTATCCCGAAAGGTTGGCCGATGAAGAAGCGGAAGCCACACCAGGTCGCCCAACAGGAGGCACTGGAAGAGGCCGGTATTGTCGGACAGGCCGCCAAACGCAGCTTCGGCTCCTATCAATACGAAAAGCGCCTATCTGGCGGTGACGCTGTGACATGCATCGTGAAGGTCCATCTTTTATCCGTCTCCGATACCGTGGCAGAGTTTGCAGAACGGGGCCAACGACAGATGACGTGGATGGCCCCGCGTGAAGCCGTCAAGCATGTAAAGGAGCTGCAATTGAAGGAACTTATGGAACGCCTCGCCGACGAATTCGAGGCCGTGAACTGTCACGCCTCAACGATGCGGGGAAGATATTAGAAGTTTGCATTTCTTATGGTTGACCGCTGGATTCACGTCTGGCATTGACCTTAAACACGACTCTCAGTCGCATATACTTTCACGCATCGGTAAGCGTGCATTCGTTTCAAAATAGACGGAGGCATGAATTGAATCAGTGGTTTGAACACCTGGTCGAGCAGATTTCGCTCGTGGGAGATGAGACGGCAGCCAACGATGTTCTGGCAAAGCTGACGCTGACTGCGGGTTTCAGGAATTTCGCTTATGTCAGTCTTCAGCCTGGCACATACAACGTCATCTCCAACTATCCGGATCTGTGGAAGGCCAGATATATCGAGAAGGCCTATGTCAGCGTCGACCCGGTGATGAAGGGATTGAGACAGCGGACGAGCGTGTTTCACTGGGCTCCGCCTGTTGGCAGGGTGTCAAAGGAGCGGCGACAGTTTTTCGCAGAGGCGGCGGAGTTCGGCATTCGCTCGGGCATCTCCGTACCGATCAATGCCGGTTTCGGGCATACGGCAGTCTTCACCCTCAGTTCTGATGACGCCGAATTTGCGGAAACCCAGACTGTTGACCCGGTTCAGGCTGCCGGAGCGTTCGGCCAGGTCCATGCCCGGCTCGATGCGATGCATATGATGCCGAAGCTGCGCACGCCGATTAGGCTGAAGCCGGACGAGCTTACGTGCCTCAAATGGTCTGCCGAAGGGAAGTCGATGAGGGCAATCGCCACCATCGAAGACACAAGCTATGCGAACGTCTGCTTCCACCTGCGCAACGCCAAGCAGGCTCTGGGAGCAAGTACTCTCCCTCAAGCGACATCGATCGCAACAGCGCTTGGCCTCGTGTGATCAGTGTGATGTCGCGCCGGGTACGTCGGGGATGTAACCTAAAATATCCAGAAGGGTCGAGACGACTGTTTGCTGCGCATGCATTGCGATCATCGCTGCCACATAAGCGCGCTCGACCTCGACCTCGTCCTTGCCGTCACCGTCAGCCGAACTCAAACGTGCGTCGAGGGTTGATGCCTCGTCGCGTAAACGGCGATGCTTCCGAATCTCCTCGACAGTGAACCGCTCCACCTCAGCCTGTGAGCGGCCGTTCATAAGTCCAATTAGTGGCGTCAGAACAACCTTGTTGTTTGACAACTCCGCCTCCCTTTCGTTGGCGCCGTATCGGCGCCAACCGCAACAATACCTCGCGGTGCGCCCCCGCAAAGCTATCCTTTGACCCCTTGACCGGGGGTTAGAAAAACCGAACACAGTCGGCCCCTGAGACCTTTAGCACGAGTGCCTGGACATACGTCACAGGCCCCCGGCCGAATAGCCAGAGGATCCGATATCGTTTCGGCCGATATCAGCCGCTGTGTTCAGGGTTTCTACGCCCCGGGACGGTACGTGCCGCCTTAATCGTCTCTATAGAGAAGAGCAGTGGAAGACGCCAGCCTTTGCATCAATCGAAGGTCGAGGAGGGGAGCCCAGTGATCGAGATAAATTTCGAACAAGTGTGGGGCTAAAAAGACTAAAGGCGCGGTCGGTAAGACCACGCCTAGCCATAATTCCGTTTAGACTCTCCAAGTGCCGTGGTAAGGCCACGGGCTCGCAGCACCATTGTGCCACCACTCAGCGAGTGACTATATTATAGAGATCCGACTCGGGAATTGCAAGGGGGACAAGTGTCTAGCGTTACCAAACGGCATGTGCCGACGTCCCAGTTGCTCGGGGAGTATCTCACCTTCGTGCCCACCCCGCAACAGGTCGACCACTTCAAAGTCGATATGCGTACTTTGAACCCGACCTTGCTACGTGACAGCATACGTGAAGGCGTGAAGGTCCAGGCGCTGCAGCAGATACCCGTGCATGAGCAGCGACTGGTCATCCACCGGATTTATACCCGTAAGGTCAAGGAGTTCTCCTCAATCTATCCTTTCGTGTTTGCCGTCGAGAACGGCTTGCGCTCGGTGCTGGCTGACTATTTGGAGGAGCGCTTTGGCCGGATGGATTGGTGGGTATTGATCCGCAATGCCCGGCAAAATGGACAGGCCTACACCGCCTTCCCGAACATTCTCGGCACACCGGTCAATCCTGCCTTCGTGAAAGCTGTTTGGCGAGTGTTCGACAACATGGTCAACCCCCAGCACGTCAAGGATGTGAACGGTAACAACAAGTCTGATGAATTCTACTATTGCCTGACACTTGGGGAACTTTGGAAGATCATGGAGGCCGATTGGGTTCTGATCCGCGACATGTTCGCCCCTGACGCCGTTCTTGGCTTTACATTCACCAAGACCATGTTCATCGATACGATGCGAGTGATCAAGGAGACGCGCAACGAGTTGTTTCACAGCAACCCGATCAAAGATCGCAAAAAGATCGTCGAGGCCTGCGAGCGCATCTTGAATGGTTTGCAGTTCCATCTCGGCGACTACGATTTCGATCTTGGTGCCGCGACCTACGTCCGAGTGCCGCCGACCATCTTACGTCAGGCTCGGCACGTCATTCCGGCTCGATAGTGAATTCGAGGAATGCGGCGCGATCCTCGCACGGTGGTGCAACGGTGATCTTCAGAAAATTCCTGACGTTGCTAGCCCGGTGTCGATGATCCACCTCCTGCAAGCAACGGTTCAAGTCTGCGCGGTTCGACGCTACGACCCGAAACCTGATCAGAATTCTGATGGGTAAGCCAGAATTCAAAGAGATCGGTTTTCGCGTCTAGCCTCTCGACATGGGTGATCTGCCTGGTGTCCTCTTCATTGAACGGTGCCGCAAGGCCGTCGACGGAAGATGCATCGCCGATGATAACGTGATCGAAAGTCTTCCTCTGATCGTTGGTCACCTCGACCTTGCTCCCACGAAGCTGCAACCTAGTGCCCGGTATGACCCCGACGCGCACGATGTCTGGACAGACCACTTCAAAGTAAGCTGCCTCCGATTGCACCATCGGGTGGAGATAGACGTGAAATGGCGCAATGTCTCCGAGAAGCACCTGGAATGGCATTGCCTCCGTCCTGCCTTTCGTACTGTCGCGATAGACATCGAGGGTAAGAACCTGCTCCCTGAGCCGCTCCGACGTGGTCTGAAACCTGATCTTGCCGACACTCGACATCGCTATCGTTTGCAGATCCCGCTCGTCTCTAATCCTGGATAGGGTCGTAAAATAGGCGTACGCCACATTCGCAAGGCGCCGGGTGCCAGCAAGGTTCCACGCCGACGACCAGAGTTCCCCGGACATAGAAATGCTTTTTGCGTTGGCCGGCGTCGTGTGGTGAAAGAGGTCCAGCCGAAAGTCGTGGCCGTCCTGCCTGCAAGTACCGCTTGCGAAAGAAGCCAGGCCAGGCGGCCCGTCGATTTCGCATTTGTAGAGCTGGGCACCATCAACGTAGCTGTGAACCCGGTCTTGAGAACGTATGTTGAGGACAAGACGTTCCCTTCCGCCGGTGCGAGGACTTCCAACGTCAATATTGAAGCGAGCCCGATGCCTTCCCGGCTCTATGTTGAACTCCAAAATTGGGGGACCAAAAAATGTTGGAAGGAAGAAGCGGCAGCCGGCCACGGCGATCACGACATCCGGAACAAGGTAGCTGCGACCCTCGCTATGGCCGAGACGTAGCTTTATGAACCCCTCATACGTCCTGCGTTTGCCGGTCGACGCGAACGCCCAACGCGACGGCTCGCCTCTGAGGTTTCCCCAAACCTTGTTGACATCCATTGCCGTCGATCCTCCTTCCCGTGCTCCACTGGCAGACCTCATGTGGGTTGCAGCCGGCAGCGCATCAATGCATTGCCGACGGTGGTGCACCGTATGTTCCCTACTTTTGGCCCCCGATCCGAGACAGGTCGACCCTAATGCCAGCTGCATTCACTTCGTTGACGCCAGATTCGAGGGCGGGTGCATCGGCGCCGATCTCCGGCATACCGGCTTCAGGGCGGCTGGCAGCAGGCCCCTCGGCCTTACCCGCGAAGAATGTCGGCCCTCCCGGGTCGTCGGACCTGAAGACATTGCTTCCCTCGAAATTACCCGTCTTCCAGGCATAGACAGCATCATCGAACATCTGCCCAAACAGCTCCCTGTTTGTCGGGCGGCCATACCATTTGGTGACGATCCGAGCCACTTTCGCGAACATCGCAGTCCCTGTACGCAGGTTGGCGCAACCATCAAGCAGATCGGGCTTGAGGTCAGCCACGTCAGTCACACCGATCCCCGCGGGAAACTGGGTTAGCCCTACCCGTACAGAGGCCGTGTCGACATAGTCGCGGAGATTGGCCATGGCCTGCTCGGTATTGGTCGGCTTTGGAATGAGGACAACGCGGCCATTGGACCGGACAGTGATCGCCAGAGGATCATCGGAACCAGCGGCCGCGAGGAATTTTTCGACGATTTCCGTAGAAAGTGACGGATCTGAGCATTTCTCAATCAAAGCAGCATCGACCACTTCAAACCTCCATTATGTGTTGAACGAGATGATCACTGGTTTTGCGAACAGACGGGCCCAGGCCTGGGTACTCGCACGCTGGATGCGGACGATTGAAGTACCGGCGGTCCACCAGCCATTTCCCGCCGCCACGATCAAGTCGGGCTGGTAGAGGGCTGACGCGATTATCGGCCAAACGAGAAGCTGCTCGTAGCAGATCAACGGAGCCACTCTCGCGTTGCCGACATCGACGACGGGATTGGCAACGAAATGTGCCCGGGCGCCGCCCCGTTCGCCAATCCAGCCCCGCCACGGCTGCCACATCGAGCCCGGGACCGGCATTCGCTCCCGATAGAGAACCTGGCTCCCAACGGCCGACAGTTTTACGAGCGCATTGTCATAGCCTTGGCTGTCGACAATTGCCGCTCCCGCGATGACGGTGATGCCCGTTCCTGTGAGGGCTCGCTGCCAGTGGCGGGCAACCGTCGGCGTCCAGAAGCCAAGTGCGCTTTCCGGCAGCACGACCGTCGTGCCGGGCGGGTGACCGCGCACGATGTCTATGAGGTCGTCTTGACGGTGCAGACCAACATCACGTCCAAGGGATGAGCCCAGTTCAAGATCGACACCTGTCCATGACACAGGTAGAATCGGTGGCGTCCACTCAGCGGCGGACCAGAGCCAGAGGCCTGCCATGGCCAAGGCTGCAGCCGGCCGATATTGCGTCGTCATGACGCCCAGGCCGGCTGCCATCGCTCCCAGACCCCACCATCCCCAGTCAGGAAGCAAAACGCCGGCGGCGGTAATCGGATGCGCCCATCCCAGAATACCGAAAGGCGGGACCGCCATCGCAAAGCAAGCAGCGATGTATCGGAGCGGCTTCCTCCATCCAGCGCGATCGGTCCAGAGCACGGAATGGACCGCCACGAACGCGGAGGAGGCGACCAGCCAAAGTAGAAGACCGGGCCAGATATTCGATGAATAGAAGTTCGCCACGCCCTGCGGCAAACCCCGCGATGCAGCTAGGAAGTAGGCGGCGGAGAATGCCATCGCCTGCGAGCGCGTGCGCGCCAGGGACCAGAGCGTAGGGAAGGCCGCCGCGATCGGGAGCAGGAGCACGTGTCCGCTCCAACCGATCCACCCTGCACCCGTGGACAGTGCGACAAGGACACTCGTTCGGAACCTATCAGGGTGCATAGGTCCAGACCTCTTGCGCCAGCCCGAGGACCCCGTCTATCGGCAAGGGACCGAAGTATCGGCTATCGAACGACCCCGGAAAATCGGAATGGAGGAAGACCGCGCCGGGCGGAACGACGCCCCCATCGTATGGCACCATCTCAAGCCCCTGGCCGTCCACAGATGCAACGCGAGAATGAGGCAGCGGCCGACCATCGATGCGCACATCATCAGCGATCTCGATCGCCTGTCCGGATGTTGCCACTACCGTCTTGATCAGGGGCGCGACGCGGCCGGCGCAGAGGCCGAAGCGCAGATATCCACGTGCGCGGGCCTCTCGCATGGCGTCGGTGTCCGGTGGGCAAATGAAGATGAGATCTCCGACCAGGATCGGGCGATCGGGTTGGACGATGCGCCACAGCCCTAGCGGCTCGCTTGGTGTGAGATTGACCCTGAACCCCTGACCTCCGAGGAACACAATGAAGCCAAGTGTGAACAGGCTGATGCTGCTGATCCGATAGAACCAGACGAGCCGTTTCATGCGCCGTAGCAGTCTGTCTCGATGACGCATCTTCATTTCAGGGTAAGCCCCTGAGATTTCGTCTGGCGCAGTGCTTCAGTCTGTTTGAGAGCCGTCACGCTGCGTTCGTGCGCGGAAAGCTGCTGCACCGTCCGCATCGTATTCCAGGCTTGTTGCACCTCGTTTTTCTGGGCAGCACTCATGCCTGACGTGACGCGCTGGAATGCCTCGCCATTGGCGTCTTTCGCAGCAAGTGGCAGGAAGGTCCTCTCTCCAAAACGCTCCGTAACCGCCTTGGCGAAACCTTCGAGTTCGGCCTTCACCATCTTATCGGCAAGCGCATATTCGAGACCCGATGGCAGATCGTTTCGGTCGATGGCATCCCGCACGCGTTCTAGAACGTTCTTCGCATTGGCAGAAAGGGCGGGGATCTCCAGAGCGGCCTTCTCACGAACGGCAAGTTCCTGTGCGTGGTTGCGGCGTTCAGCTTCGCGACGCTGACGAAGATAATCGCTGATGCTGTCGGCGAGCGGCGTGACATTATTCAGCGCCCGATCCCTGTCGGACTTGTCAGCGCGACTGGCGAGCAGGCCGGTTTTGCCCTTGAGAGTGCCGAAGGCTTCAGGCTCAGCAGCCATCCTTGCAATTGTCTTCGCGGCCGTCTCGTGATCCCGCAACATGGCATCAACGTCGACGGCCCTGAAGGCAGCTTCGGGGTTGGAAAAAACATGATGGAAGCGCATGGACACTTCCTCCCACTGCTTCTTCAAAGCAGGGTCGGTAGCGATCCGGTCCTCGACTGCCTGATCCATGGACTTCGGGAAGTTGGTAATTCCTGCCACCATGGGCTTTTCCTCCTTGGCTGTGTTCGGAATGAAGTTGTCGGTGCGGCCTCGGGCGAGGCCGAGCTTTGCGCCGAGTGCCTTGAGCCGTGCGGTGAGCTCGATCAACCGCTGCTTCTGCCGGACCGTCCACGCGAGCCGGTCTCTGGATATCGTGCGCGCAACATTCATCAGATGCAGGCCACGCGCCTCCGCAAACTGGAGCGCGGCGCGGTAGGACGATGCATGCTGATAGTCGAGTGTCGTCTCCTTCGCCCCATCGCGCGCAAGCCGCTCCATCGCCAATTCCTTGATGGGCGCGACCTTCCAGGTGTTGCGCTCGGCCGTCGTGCCATCCGGCAATGTGACGGTCTCCGATCCATCGTGTTTTAGACCGATGCGATCACCGATGTTGGGCTGAGCGACCTCGATGGCACGTTTGAGATCGACGCCCCAGATGGTGCGCTGCTGTCCATCCCGATGCTCGAGCGTCACGAAATAGCTGTCGCGGTTCCCGAGCTTGTGTTCGTAAGGCGCCACACCATGCTCGACCAGAATCCCGCCGCGCCGATTGGTGAACTCTTCCATGCCGACATGGAGCTCTGCTACCTCGCGATGTCGCGTCATCGCGACATAGGTCAGATGACGATCGAGCGTGCTTGATGCGAGGACTTTTACACGGTCGACAGTAGCGCCTTGGGACTTGTGGATCGTGGTCGCATAACCATGATCGACATTGGCGTAGAATCGCTGTTCGACGATGACCTGTGTGCGGTTCTCCCCGTCGCCGATCTCGGCCACGATGCGACCAGGTGCTGCTTCAACGACTTTGGCCAGCATGCCGTTCTTGACGCCAAGACTGCCTTCGTTCTTCAGGAAGACGATCTGGTCGCCGGGGGCAAAGTGACGTTCACCATCCCCGGTTTTGAACGCGAAACCCTCACCGACAATACCGCGCTCGACCAGCTTCGCCCGAGCCAGTACATTCAGCTCACGGACGTCACGACGACGGTGAGCGAGCATGAGGTTGGTCTTGTCCGGATCGAAATCCTGGTTCCAGCTCTCGATCAGACCATCTATCGCGTCCTGTCGTGTCCAGTGGGCTTGCACCAACCCAGCCTGCTCATAGGCATTCAGTGCGGTCGCCACGTTTCCGCGCGCCATGTCGAGAGATGCATCACGCATCCACTGATCTTTCTGGCGATAGATCGTCTCCAGCTCAGCGTAACCGACGCGATCCGCAATCGCCCGGAATGCCGCACCTGCCTCGATCGGCTGTAGCTGATCGGGATCTCCGATCAGGACTAGCTTGGCGCCGGTCCTCGTCACCGCATCAACGAACAGGGCAAGCTGGCGAGACGACACCATGCCGGCCTCGTCCAGCACGAACACCGTCTTCTCGTCGAGCTGCCCGCGGCCCTGGTTCCAGCGGAGTTCCCAGGACGAAAGCGTGCAAGAGACGATACCGGCTTCTTTCTCCAGGCCCTCGGCCGCCTTGCCGGCAAGTGCCCCGCCGACGACACGATAGCCGGCGGCCTCCCACACCTCGCGGGCGACTTTCATCATCGTCGTCTTGCCAGCGCCTGCACGGCCTATGACCGCGGCGATCCGCTCACCACCGGCGACATGTTCGATGGCGGCCTTCTGCTCGTCCGACAGCCGCTCATGGCGCGCAAGCGTCGCCTCGAGCACCGGCTGCCGGACGCAATGTGAATCCCGCTGCGAGAGCCAGATCGCCCTGTTGGCCATCTCGGATTCGAGCCGGATCAGCTCGCGTGTCGTGTACTTTGTCGGTGCCCGGACCCCGGTCGCGAAGTCCATCCGTTCGCGGTCAAGCCGAAGGGTTTCCGGGTTATGCAGGATGCGCGCCATCAAGCTTTGGAAGAGGCCCGCATCGTTGATATAGCGATGGAGGATCTTCGCGACATCGCGTTCGTCGAACACGCTTTTTTCCCGCGTGATCAGGTCGAGCACCAGCTCCGGATTGCGTTGGATCCGACGAGCATTCTCCGCCCGCCGCTCTTCCTGCAGCTCCAGCCGTTCGAGTGCGGCTTTCTCCTCCCCGCCCTCAGCTTTCCTCTCGATCGCCTTCGTGCCGACGCCGAGATGGATGGTCGGTGTCAGATCGATGCCCTGCTTCTCGAAGGACCGGCCATCGATCCTGATATCGAGACCGGCAAGGGCCAAATGCCGGTTCTGGCAGGCGAACCAGCCGTCCCGAAACGCATTGAAGTCCCCGATGCCACCGGCCCAAAGCTCATAAACGATCTTGCCGCTATCGTTGCGCAGCACGTTGCCGTCAGGGCCGGTGACCGCCACCTTCTTCGATCCGAAGCCGCCCTCCGTCAGCGGTCGCAACGTGGTCATCAGATGGATGTGCGGATTGCCAGGCGTGTCGTGGAAGACCCAATCGGCAACCATGCCCTGAGCCGTGATATGCGTCGCCACGAAGTCCCTGATGAGGTCGATGTTCTGCTCGGCTGAAAGCTCAATCGGCAGGGCGATGGTGAAATCCTTGGCGAGCTGCGCATCGGAGCGTTTCTCGAACTCCTCGACCTTGTTCCAGAAGGCTTCCGAGGCCCCAGATACGGACCGATCGGCTACCATTGATTGCAGCCATTCAGGCGCATCGGTAGGGATGACGAACTCCTCGTGCAGCAGACCCTGCTTGCGGGTGTAGTCGATCGTGCGGGCTTCCCGCTCATAGTCCATCTTGGCGCAATGCCGATAGGCCGCCGACAGCACGGCACTGCGGCCGGAGCCGCGTGCAACGATGCTGACTGAGAAATGCGGGACGGCCATTACCGGACGAGCTCCTTCAACCCAACGAAATCAACGTGTTCGTGAGGAGCGGAGGGCCCCGCCAGGGCCGAGAAGCAAAGCGTCGCATCAGCGACGTATAATTGCGCCCTTCGGATCCGTCCTTCGAACGGTCGGGATGATGCTCAAAAGCGTAGGCTCCGCCTACTCGCATTTCTGTTAGTAGATCGGCACGCCGATCTGAACGACTCTGGCCGCGTGAACCACGTCATGCACCAACTGAGGACAATCCAGAGATGAAGAAGCCATCATCCAAGATCCGCGAAGAAATCGCCAAGCTCCAGGAACAGCTCAAGCATGCGGAAACGAGAGAGGCCGAGCGTATTGGTCGCATCGCGCTTCGGGCAGGCCTCGGCGAGATCGACATCGAGGAGACTGAGCTTCAGGCGGCGTTCGAGGAACTGGCGAAACGCTTTCGCGGAGGTAAGTCCGGCGCGAGCGGACGGAAAGGGACAGGCGAAAACGGCACGTCCGGCGGGCAGTCCGAAGCGCTCACGTCTGGCGCGACTTCGAGCAGCGATCGTGAGGCTTGAAAGGATGAGCAGGAACGCAACGTCCGATGCCCGGAAGAAGGATACGCGCGACAAGATTGAGCTCGGCGGCCTGATCGTCAAAGCCGGCCTTCGTTTCGAGAAGCGAGCGCTTTTGCTCGGCGCCTTGATCGACCTGCAGAAGCGGCTGAAGTCCGACGAAAGGGAGCGAACACGATTGACGGCGATCGGAGCGGAGGCGTTTGGCAATGAAGGCGAATAGGATCGTTTTCGTCGTTCTGCCTGTCGCCGCGATGATCGGGACCCTGTTCATTGTGACCGGCATCGAGGTATGGCTCGCTGGCTTCGGAAAGACGGAGGCTGCGAGGCTTGCTCTAGGACGGGTAGGGGTCGCGGCGCCATACGTGGCGGCTGCGGCCCTCGGTCTGATTTTCCTGTTCGGAACGGCGGGGTCGGCGAGCATTCGCGCTGCAGGCCTTGGAGCCGCTATCGGCAATACAGTGGTCATCCTGGTGGCGTGCTTGCGGGAAGGAATACGCTTGGCAGTGCTCTCACCCCAGGTCCCAGCCGGAAAGTCTGCGCTATCCTACCTCGATGGCCCGACCATGATCGGCACGTCCGCTGCACTGATGTCAGGCTGCTTTGCAGTGCGAGTGGCGATGGTCGGCAACGCCGCATTTGCGCGGGCTACGCCGAAGCGCATCGTTGGCAAACGCGCTCTGCACGGCGAGGCCGACTGGATGACACTTGCCAGAGCCGAAAAGCTGTTCCCGACGACCGGCGGCATCGTCGTCGGTGAGCGGTATCGCGTCGACGGTGACGGTGCCAGCGGTGTTTCCTTCCGTGCAGATAACAGTGAGACGTGGGGTGCTGGAGGCCAGTCGCCCCTGCTTTGTTTCGACGGATCGTTCGGCTCCTCGCATGGTATCGTCTTCGCTGGATCGGGCGGTTTCAAAACGACCGCGGTCACAATCCCGACTGCTCTGAAATGGGGCGGACCGCTCGTCGTGCTCGATCCGTCGAACGAGGTCGCGCCCATGGTCTCGAAACATCGTGAAGACGCCGGCCGGCGCGTCAGGATCCTCGATCCGCGCATGCCCGCGAACGGCTTCAACGCCCTCGACTGGATCGGTCAGTATGGCGGCACCAAAGAGGAGGACATCGCCTCGGTCGCATCATGGATCATGAGCGATAGCGGTCGCGCGTACGGAGTGCGCGACGACTTCTTCCGTGCTTCAGGCTTGCAACTCCTGACCGCAATCATCGCCGACGTCTGCCTGTCCGGTCATACGCCGAAGGACCAACAGACGCTGCGCCAGGTACGCAGAAATCTATCAGAACCCGAAACGAAGCTTCGCCAGCGACTCCAGGATATCTTCAACAATTCGGATTCGGACTTCGTGAAAGAGAACGTCGCCGGTTTCGTCAACATGACGCCGGAAACATTCTCCGGCGTCTACGCCAACGCCATCAAGGAAACACACTGGCTCTCTTACCAGAACTATGCGTCGCTGGTCTCGGGTTCGACATTTCGAACCGAGGACATCGCATCCGGAACGACGGACGTGTTTATCAACATCGACTTGAAGACACTGGAGACCCATAGCGGATTGGCGCGTGTCGTGATCGGCTCATTCCTGAACGCGATCTATAATCGCGATGGCGCGATGGAAGGGCGGGCGCTGTTCCTGCTCGATGAGGTCGCGCGGCTCGGTTACATGCGCATTCTGGAGACCGCGCGGGATGCTGGCCGCAAGTATGGCATCACTCTGACATTGATCTACCAGTCGATCGGCCAGCTGCGCGAAACCTATGGGGGGCGCGACGCGTCCAGCAAGTGGTTCGAGAGCGCGAGCTGGATCAGCTTTGCCGCAATCAACGATCCGGAAACAGCAGATTACATTTCTCGCCGCTGCGGTATGACGACCGTCGAGATCGATCAGGTTAGCCGCAGCTTTCAGTCGCGCGGGTCGTCACGGACCCGGTCAAAGCAGGTTGCCGCTCGCCCGCTCATCCAGCCGCATGAAGTGCTACGGATGAGAGCTGACGAGCAGATCGTCTTCACGGCAGGAAACCCGCCGCTCAGGTGCGGCCGCGCAATCTGGTTCCGGCGCAACGATATGGAAAGTTGCGTGGGGCACAACCGTTTCCATCGCTTTTCCACATCTTCAAATGCGTCACTTGAACCGCGCGAGGCAGACCCGCAATGAACTCAAAAACACCGCGCACTCGGCGCTATGGCATTGTCGGGAGAACCGCGATGCTCTTGGCGATCGGTGCGACGGCTTGGTGCAGTTGCGCTGCAGCCGCGGGTACAGACAGCATGTCAGCCGACTTTACGATTTGCGACGAAGAACGGCGGGTAAACTGTGTGGTCGATGGTGATACGTTCTGGTTTCAGCGCCAGAAAATTCGAGTAGCGGATGTAGATGCGCCTGAACTCAGCCCGCCGCGATGCGAGGCCGAGCGACGGAGTGGCATTGCCGCGAAACAGATGTTGCTTGCCCTTTTGAATGCTGGACCGTTCACGCTGGCACCGGCCGATCGCGACGCTGATCGATATGGCCGCAAGCTTCGTATTGTTCTCAGGAATGGGCAATCCATCGGTGGGATGCTGATCGCTGCGAAGCTGGCAAGGCCGTGGACAGGGGCGCGGCGCGGTTGGTGTGACTAGGTGGCGGGATTGGCGTTCAATATAGCATCCGCCCTATTGGAAAACTCGCGAATGCGGGACAGAGACGAGATACGCGGGTTACTCGTTACGATTGGGAAGCGGGTGATCACGAACGGCTCCACTTTGTCCATGCCAAGGCGATTCTTGAGCAGTTCCTCCCGCGAGTGTTCCTTGATGATCGCCCGCTCATAGTAGCGTTCCAACGTCCGGTTTGTGCGGATGAAACGTGCCGGGTCGAGATCAATCCATGACGGATCAACCAGATTGTTCTTGCACTGGATATTGAAAACGATGCCGCCACGAGTTGCGACAACATCGAACTCTTTTCGGTCGATCCGTTTGATCGGATGGACCACGAACCCCTGCTTCGCGAGCTCTTCCTTGATGCGCTCTTCGAAGATAAAGCCGGAACGGATCTGAAATCGGCGTTTGCTGTAGAGGCAGACATTTTTGAAATTGTAGAGGAACCGGCTTAGCGACGTAACGGAGCTGCGCAGTGCCCCATCAAAGGGAACGAAAGCTGCATAGCAGTTGAGCGCAGAAACGAATGTTGGGCTCGATGCTGTCAGCAGACGTCTATGTGGATGCGAGACACGATGCTTGTCCGCGAGTGCATCCAGATCTTGCGGTGATATCGTTACCCAGAAATCGTCCTCGACTTGCCAGGAGAGGTCGCGAACCACGCTCGCCAGGCCCGCGAAAGCGGTATCCTCAAGTTTGAACTCAGCGAAGGCTGCCTCCATCAATGCGATGTCGTTGCGCAACTCAGCGGCACTGAAAACGCGATCCGACGGGACAGGCTCATATTCTACGCGCTCGGCGTCGGAGGCTAGGTCGATGATAGGCACTCGTTCGGCCTCAAGAGACATGTCGTCGAGGGTATGATAATGGTGGGAAGGGGTGAACCCGTGCGGCTCGACGTAGAGCTTGAAGTCATCATGGAGTTCGCTCATCGCCCGTTGCTGCAAGAGCCCGGTGATTGTCGTCCCGCTGATCTCGGCCTGTGGAAGCATCCAGGCAAGCGCATCGGGATGGGGCATGCGGACCGTCCCCCTGCATGCCTGGGGAATCATGTAGAGCAAGCTCATCAAGTGACGGCGCCGGGACTGCAGATATCCGATAGCATGCGCGACAGTCGACAAGCCTACCGCAGCGGGGATGTGCCCCGCCATCGCAAAGCTGTTCTGCATCCGAGAAAGCTGCAGTAGCAGCAACGTCTGCCGTTGCTCGAATGCGGCTCCATAATAATAGCCGAGGTAATGAAGAACGAATTTTAGCCTACGTGGACCGAACTTGGGAGGTTCAAGACTTAGACCGAACAGCGCTGAAGCAAGTACCTCATCATCCATTTCTCCGGGCAGATTAATGAGCTCCTCAATCGCCCTGATTGTTCCGAACCAGGATCTGACGGTCGCGTAAGGCTCGAACCTTGCCAACGCGTCCAACACGCCGCCGGCATGCTGAGCAAGTTGGCTTTCAATCAGCTTTACGGCATTTTCGCCGGTCAGTGTCGTCGACTTCATTTATTGAACCTGTGCGAAACGATGCAATGTGACTCGCCCCATGGTGAGAGCAGCAGACGCTTTGCAACTAGGCAGATATGATGAGCATATTTCTAGCGGTTGATGCAACGCGCCCGACAGGCAGACAACGTCGTGAGCAGTACAATATTTGGGGGGAACAGTGAGCGAATGGGAATGCGCATTCTGCGGACCGACGGATGCAAAGCGAACCAGAGAACACCTTTGGCCGGCGAGCCTGCATCGACGGGTGGCTGCTCTTCTTGATGGGGGAGAGCAAAAATTCTGGATAGCGCGTTTGGGCAAGGCATTATCCAACGAGCCGACCATTCGCGATGTTTGTGCGACTTGCAACAACGGAGAGCTGTCGAGCCTCGATAATTACATCTGCCAGGTGTTTGATCGTGAATTCAGTTTGATCCGCGAGCGCGGCGAGGAGGTGAAACTGGAATACGACTACCACTTGTTGAAGCGATGGCTTCTGAAAATGTCGTACAACTCAGCGCGTATGAGCAGTTCCGATGCGGCGCTTTTTCAGCCGCTCCTGCCCTACATAATGGGGAAAAATCAGTCGATCGGGCGGAGCGTCAAACTCTTCCTGGAGATGACATATCCAAGCCACCTAACTGAGGAAGAAGCGAACGACGGAGTGCCGATGACTGTGAGACCTGCCATCAATCGTGTCGGGTTTGTCGGATACAAAACACCCGCTGGCATGAAGATCGTCAGGGCAGTTCATCTGAGGAGCTTCAGTTTTCTGCTTGCCTTTCTACCCCCCACAGCAAATGCAGCATCGATGCAGGCATTCGTGACGGAATTTCTCTCATCACGTCCCGCAGCGCGCGAGCTCCGAGCTTCCATGTCACAGGTGAGCCTCTACTGTGATGGGATTGATTGTTGGTCGTCGATTATATCGGGCATGACGCATCGACTGAAGCCAAAGGAAACATGATGCTCTGCGACCGGAAGCTTGCGAGAGGATCGTCATCCGGAGGGGCGGAGACCGCGTGCGGGCTCCGGTCGCCCCGCGACTAGAGCCGTACGACGAAGGCGTCTCGCCCGGAAAAACTTCACTGAAATGAATCGATACGCATTCACCGATTCATAAGTGTCGTTGGACGTCGTTTGCGAAATTTCAGATTCTACGGGCATGATCGCTCAGCCCTATCATCTCTATGTCGAACGCACCGATGCCACGAAAAACATGGCTCGCTTCTACGCGATGGAGATCACCGGCACACTGTTCGGGGAAGCCTGCCTGATCCGCTCATGGGGGCGGATCGGTCGACGGGGGCAGTGCATGAACCATCATTTCGAGCGGGAAGAAGATGCGGTCAATCTGTTCCTAACCCTCACCCGTCAAAAGCAAGCTAAGGGCTATCGTCCCTGCGCTCAAGGTCTCAAAGAAGCCACCTAGCGGATATTTGCCCGTGGACGGTAGAGATTATGGGCGGCCGAAGCGGCCCTGACGGCGCCTTACTCGGGTCGCTTGCCGTCGACTTCGTAGCTGATCTCGATCTCGACTATGAACGGGATCTTGATCGCGACCTTCAGAGCGAGCTTGCCCTTGCGAAACAGGTGACCGATGACCTTTGCGAGGGTGCCAAGCCGACGACCGGTTGCTGTTAAGAATTTAGCGAGCTGTTGCATATGATTTCTGCTGGCGATTGCGTTTCGTCGCGGGGATGAAATGCGGATCGGGAAGGAGTGCTGCATCGGTAACGGCCGGAGCGCAGCGGAGGACCTGGGGACGGCTGAATTTTGGGCCGCGAGGAGCCGAAGGTGGGGAAAATTCTGCCGGCATCAGGTTGCGGCAGGACGCACGATCCGCATCATTCCCAATGTCGATGCAATGGGATCGACAGGAGAATTGCGGCAGCTCGACTTCGAAGACCACGGACGATGGAAACCGCCTCAGAAAGGCGGTTCGACTTCTGCAAGGCCGTCCAGCTCGGCGTCCGCGACAATCAGCTCCGCCTGGGCGATTTCAAGCTCGGCCTGGATCTGGCGACGCTCGGCGCCATCGACAGCGTTGCGCAGCTCGACCCGCAGTTCTTCGATCTGGATTTCGAGTTCGTAGATCATCTTCGTCTCCTTGACGTTTGTGAAAGATGACCGCCGGGTTCGAGCGGGGATGGCGGGGTCAAGGATCGCGGATGCGACCGGCAGAGCCGGGGAGTGGGGGAGCCGATTTGCGGAAGCCGCCTTTCAGGCGGGTGGAGCAGATTGGGGGAACCGCTCATCCTTGAGGCCGGCATTGCCGCTTGGCACCATCGTTAATTCTGAGCAGCTTCCCACCTCTCCGTATGGCACCAAAAAAGCCGGCCCCGGCTCGATGCCGGTCCGGCTTTGGCTCTCATTCAGGAGAGAAGGCTCCGCCAGTGGCGGAGCC